>ENA-OQKL01000028-OQKL01000028.1-human-gut-metagenome-genome-assembly--contig:-NODE-28-length-50219-cov-4.930129_pt1 | contig 50219 bp, 47 predicted proteins | sample MGYA00242779_ERZ504800 | MGnify/ENA primary metagenome ERZ504800 (study PRJEB26092, sample SAMD00036410) | human gut metagenome | host: Homo sapiens | study: EMG produced TPA metagenomics assembly of... | reverse complement strand
GCAAACCGTTAGCAAGAGCCGAAACAACATGCGGAGGAAGTCTCTTTTACAGTTGTTGTGCTCATAAGAAGTCGGCTGTCCTTACGGCGTTCTACCGCACTCTTTGGCATATGACCTGTGAGGGCATAGAAAAGGGTTGCACAGAATCCGTAGATATCCGTAATATCGTCAAGAGGAAAATTGTCGTCATACTGTTCGGGAGCCGCAGCGCCTGAAAAAAGCTGAGATTTGAGAGGCGTGCCTCTTTTACGCTCATTTTCCGATGCAAAGCCTGAAATCTTAATTTTACCCGATGCTGTGATATACATATTCTTAGGTGCGATAGCATAGTGACCGACACCTCTCTTGTGAAGAGCCTCAAGTGCAGAAATTACAGGCATAAAAAGCGGACGGGCAATATCCCATTCAAGATGACCGTTACTGCGTTCAACATACTCCTCAAAAGGAATAAGATCCTCGTTTTCCTCAACAACATAAACTGTGTTATTTTCTTCAAAAATGTTGTGAACATTCATAAGAGCGGAAAGCTCACGGAGTTCTGAAAGAATCCTGTAATAGTTAAGAACATCGTCCTTGAGTTTATTATATACAAGGCGGTTTTCATAATTTATTCTGACCTCGGTAGTTCCTTCTTCACGAGAAAAAAGTCCGATAGGAAGAAATTCGCAGATGATTACAATGTCACCTGTCTGCTTGTCGTGGCTTATATAGCGTGTGCTTTCGCCGTTGGTATCAATTCCCGCACCTACGATATAGCGGTTCTGAAGAATTGTTCCGTACGGTAAAAAAGGAGCTTGCTGTTTTTCAGTTGTATCAAATCCGCAGGACGGACAAATCTTGTTGTCACCTATTTCCTGCATGCATCCCATACACAATGACATATTATTACTCAACTCCAAATAAGTATCAATTTCAAATTTTGTCTGAAAAGAATTATACCATAAAAACATATTTCTTTTCAAGACTTAAAGGTGTTAATATAGTTACAATTTTGTTATTGCAAAGCCTTATAAAGCAAATTCTTTGCAAATATTGTTGTATAAAAAATGTGGTGGAGATAACGGGGCTCGAACCCGTGACCTTCTGACTGCCAGTCAGACACTCTCCCAGCTGAGCTATACCCCCATATAATGTTGACATTGCTTTTGACATATACAAGATACATTTGCAAACAATGTCAAGCTGTAATTTTAACAGTCTATCAAATTAATTATAAGTATTGCATTTCCGTCATATATGTCAATTGTTGTCATATCGGAAGTGAATACATTTGAAACACCCAGAGTAACGCTGCTCGAAACACAGTATTTTTCAAGAGGATACTTTGTTCCCGAATAGCTTACACAGACACTCGGACATCCGAAAGGGAAAAGCGAAAATGTTTTGCCTTTAAAGTTTTTATATTCATAATGACCTACGGGAAGAAATTCTATTTTCTCTTTTTCAGAAAGGAGAACGCCCTTGCTTCCGTGTTCGTGAATATAAGAGAGAACTGCCACATTTGCAAAGCTGTGGTCAAAGCGACCGCCCAATGCACCGAGAATTGCTATTTCGTCAAACCTTTTTTCAAGTGCAAGGTCAACAGAGTGCATTGTGTCGGTATCATCCTTTTCGGGAATAAGTCGGACCGTTTCGCAGTTTGGAAACAGTACATCAGGCTCAGAATCAAAATCTCCTACAACAAGGTTCGGAGTAATGCCTGCCTGTTTTGCAAAATTGCAGCCTCTGTCGGCACATATCACATAGTCATCAGGTTTTATAACCTCGGACAAAAAATCCGAATTTGTGTCAGGCGAGCCTGCAATAATCACACAACGCATAATTACTCCTTTATCTGCCATGATTTAATGTCCTTGACCTCGTTATACATCTGAACATAACTGCGGTGACGGGTTTCTTCAATTTCACCGTCAGAGAGCGCCTCAAGAATCCTGCAGCCTTTTTCACAGGTATGCGAACATGAAGTAAACATACACTCCCCTAAATATTTTTCAAATTCAGGAAAGCAATATTGCAGGCGGCTTTTGTCAATCATTTCGTAACGCTGAAGATCGACGGTTGAAAATCCGGGTGTGTCTGCCACAAAACAACCGTCAAGTTCAAACAGTTCAACAACTCTTGTTGTATGTCTTCCTCTGCCGAGTTTTTTACTTGTCTGCCCTGTTTCAAGAGAAAGCGATGGAAAAAGCTTATTGAGTAATGTGGACTTGCCGACGCCGCTGTTACCGATAAAGGCTGAAACCTTGCCGGACAGATAGCTTTTGAGTTCTTCGGTTTGTGAAGAATCATCTTCCGAACAGAGAAAAACCTCAAAACCTGCGTGTCTGTAGATATCGGCAATCTTATCTCCGTTTTCCAGATCATTTTTTGTAACGACAATTACGGGTTCCATATTATTGTTTACCGCCGCCGCAGTCATTTTGTCAATAATCGTAAAATTCGGCAACGGTTCAACAGTTGAACACACGAGAAGAAGAATATCAAGATTTGCAAGAGCAGGTCTGCGGAGCTTGTTTTTGCGTGGAAGAATTTCTTCTATCGCACAAAAACCGTCATTCGGAACAGATATATTTACCCTGTCCCCCGCTACGGGAGAGTTTCCGCTTTTGCGAAAGCTCCCCCTTGCCTTACATTCGTAATCCTCGCCATCGGCACGGACATAGTAAAATCCGCCAATTGATTTCATTAAAATTCCGCTTTTAGTATCCATACTTCACCGATTAAAGTTCAGGATCATCCGTAACCGGCTGAACGGTCGTGTCAGGCGCTACATACGGATCTGTGTAATACTGTGTCGACGGTTCGGTTTCGGGAGGAGCGGTTGTCGCACGGACATAATCATGTGACGCCGTAGTGGTTACCGCTGCCGATGCAAAGTCAACCGAATACTCTCTGTACGCCTGACCGTCAAGCTGAATTACTACAGTTGAAGTGCCTGAGCCCTTGAGCTCAAGAGTATAGGTCTTGTTATATTTCGGAACAAGTGTCTTTGAATTACGGGAATCAACCGCACCGTCAACAATTACAGTCATATCGACTGAATCTTCAACATCCGACGGAAGGTCAACGAAGATATTAACTGTGTTTTCGTCACCGAGTCCTGAGCTTACAGTCAGTGTTACAACAGAGCCTGCGTCAACCTTGCCGTACTGGAGAGGCGACATACCGAGGACTGTATCCTTTGGTTCTTTGCTTTCATCATCCTGTACTGTTTCAACGGTAAGTCCGAGATCAACAAGAGTCTGCTTTGCTTCGGAAAGCGTAAGTCCGTCAACCGACGGGAGTGTAACCTGTTTGGTTCTCTCACCGCTTGCAATATATACATATACCGTTGAACCGATTGTAGTTTTTACACCTGCTTTTGGGAAGCACTCAATTGTGTAGCCCTTTGGTGTTTTAGTGTTTTCTACATAGACAATTTCAGGAATAAGATTCTTTTCCTTGAGAGCCTGAGAAGCCTCTTTTTCGCTGTAATTGGTTACATAAGGAACAGAAACCTCTGTGTCCGTTCCGTTTACGGTTACCGTGATTGTTGAGCCTGACTTAACCTTCATTGAACCGCCCTTAGGCTCTTGATCAAGAATTACACCCATTTCCTTTGACTCATCATATTCACTCTTAACCTCAAACTTGAAATCATTCGGGTTATTTCTTTTATTGAAACAAAGGATTTGCCGACATAATCGGGAACTTCAACATCCTTAGCCTGTGAGGTTGAGCAGCCTCTGAACATTGCAAGCGCAAAGAAAATTGCACACACAGCCACAGCCGCAATTACAATACCCTTGACTGCATAGTATGACGGCTTATGTTCCTTTACAAAATCCTCATCGGCAAACTGTTCTTCTTTAACAACAACATCGTCCTGCGGCATATCAACTACTTTGGTTGCCTCGTTGTCAATTTTATTTCTTACCTTGCTGTCACGCAGAGAGTGAACAAACTTTGTGGGCTGATTATCAACAAAAGACTTGTTGCCGTAATCAAAAACGATTGACGGATTAAGTCTGAATCTTTCGATATCAGAAAGCATTTCTGCGGCAGAAGTGTATCTGTCGGACGGAAGCTTTTCCATTGCCTTCATAGTAATCTGCTCAAGACCTATCGGGATTCCCGGATTGATTTCACGAGGATGCTTCGGTGTTGACTGCAACTGCATAAGCGCAATTGTAACGGCACTGTCACCGTCAAACGGAAGCTTTCCCGTAAGCATTTCATAGAGCATTACACCGACAGAATAAATGTCCGTTTTTCCGTCAGTTGCATCACCTCTTGCCTGTTCAGGGGCAATGTAATGAACAGAGCCGATTGCCTGTTCTGTCATTGTGCGTGTTGATTTATCGGAAAATCTTGCAATACCGAAATCGGTAACTTTGATTGTACCGTCCTGCAACAGCATAATATTTTGCGGCTTTATATCACGGTGTACAATTCCGCACTCGTGAGCGTGCTGTAAAGCCTTTAGAATCTGTGCAGTCAGGTGAATTGCGTCTTTCCACTCAATAATGCCTTGCTGATCAATATATTCTTTGAGGGTAATACCGTCAATATATTCCATTACGATATACTGAATCATATCGCCAAAGCTTACATCATACACCTTTACGATATTCGGATGTGAAAGCATTGCGATGGCTTTTGATTCATTTTTGAAACGGCGGATAAACTCCTCATTGTTGAGATACTCGTCTTTAAGAATTTTTACGGCAACTTCACGGTCATCGACTGTGTCGGTACAACGGTAAACATTTGCCATACCGCCGACACCGATAAGCTCGTGGATTTCATATCTTCCGTCAAGTCTTTTGCCCAAATATTTATCCAAAACGGTCAACTCCTATCCTTAGTAAATTACGGTAGCTGTGATATTATCAGAACCTCCGCCGTCTTTCGCCTTGTCAACAAGCTTTGTGATAAGACCTTCGCCACGGTTTTCATGGCAGATTTTGACCATATCTCCTGTTGTGACGCAATTTGAAAGTCCGTCGGTACAGATGAGAAGAACATCACCGTAAATAAAGTTGGCTTCAATATAGTCAAGGCGAACGGACGGTTTTATGCCGAGCGCCCTTGTTATAAAGTTCTTGTTCGGATGATTTTGCGCCTGCTCATATGTAAGCTCGCCTCTTCGAACCATTTCCTGAACAACGGAATGATCCTCTGTAAGCTGCTTGATTTTACCGCCTCTGATAGCGTATGTGCGACTGTCACCGACATGAACAACATGAACGGTTGTATCTTTTACAAAGACAAATTCACATGTAGTTCCCATACCCGTGAGCTCGGGATCTTTCATGGACATTTCAAATACTTTCATATTGGCATTGACAACAATTTCTGCCATAAGCTCGCCAATCTGCTCCTTGGTCATATCATCTTTGTACAAATCGGTAATTTTGGTGCTTATATAATCAACTGCCGTTGCGCTGGCAATATTACCGCCGTTTGCACCGCCCATTCCGTCACACACAACTGCCCAGACACAGCTGGGAGAAATAACTCCGAAGCGACAGTCATCCTGATTCTGATTACGAACAAGTCCGATATCACTTTTGCTGAATACTTCCAAGTTATTTACCTCCTTCTTCAATATGCTTTCTTTTGAGCTGACCGCACGATGCGTTTATGTCACATCCGAGTGTTCTGCGCACGGTTGCTCCGATATTTTTAGCAGCAAGAATATTTATGAATGCCTGCTGTCTTTTAATATTGCTTTTTAAGTAGCCTGTTCCCTCAACAGTATTGACGGGGATCAGATTAACATGGCTTTGTGTACCCTCAAGTCGTTTTGCAAGCTCTCTTGCGTTTTCATCGCTGTCATTAACTCCGCTTATCATAGAGTATTCAAATGTAACTCTGCGACCTGTTGTTTTGAAATAATCTGAACAAGCCTTTAATAATTCTTCAATAGAATATTTTCTTGCGATGGGCATTGTTCGCTGTCTTATCTCATCGTTCGGTGCGTGTAATGAAACGGAAAGCGTTATTCCGAGATGAAGTTTTGCAAGCTCATAAATTTTCGGAACTATACCGCAGGTTGAGAGGGTAATATGTCGCATTCCAATGTTAAGACCGTTGTCGGACGAAACAAGTCGGAGAAATTTTACAACATTATCAAAATTATCAAGCGGTTCACCCATTCCCATAAGAACAATGTTAGAAATTCTTATGTTAAGATCACGCTGTGCGGCCTCAATCTGTCCGAGCATTTCCGACGGTTCAAGACTCCGTGAAAAACCGCTTTTGCCTGTTGCACAAAATGTACAACCCATTTTACAGCCAACCTGTGTTGAGATACAGATTGAATATCCGTGCTTGTAACTCATTACAACAGACTCTACACATTCGCCGTCATTAAACGAAAAAAGGTACTTGACTGTTTTATCATACCTTGAAACAAGTTTTTTTTCAATATTTGCAACAGAAATGTAACTACTTGATTTCAAAAAAGCCTTTAAATCGGCAGGAATGTTACGCATATTGTCAAAATCGGTCACATTTTTGTACAACCAATCATAAATCTGCTTTGCTCTGAATTTTGGAAAACCGTTTTCTGTGACAAATTCAGTCAGCTCATCAAGCGTCATTGACTTGATATCCGTTAAATTATTCAATTTGACGCCTTCTTTCCGAATAAGCTGATGTAAAATCCGTCTGTTCCGCAGGTGTGCGGCATAAGTGTTATTTCGTATGGTTCTTCATCAAAGGCACGGGTAATTCCGTTTGGAAGTTTTAACGGTATTCCGTAAAAATCGGGATGTTCCTTAAGAAAACGCTTTGTGTTTTTATTGTTTTCATCAGGATTCAATGTACAGGTAGAATAGACAAGCTTACCGCCTACTGCAAGATTATCCGCACTTGCACAGAGAATCCTGTACTGCAAATCCGGCAAATCGTTGGAAATAAGGTCGTCCTTGTATCTGATTTCGGGCTTTCTTGACATGATTCCAAGACCGCTGCACGGAACATCGCAGAGGATTCTGTCCGCCACAGGAAGTGCCGTATCATTGGTTGACGCATCACGCAGAAGCGTTGAAATACAAGTGATGCCAAGCCTTTTAGCACCTGCCGAAATCAGTTTCAGTTTATGGTCGAACATATCGCAGGAAAAAATTCTGCCACGGTTGTTCATGTATTGAGCCGCCGAAAACGACTTTCCGCCCGGTGCGGAACATACATCAAGCATAATATTGCGAGGCTTTGCGTCAAGAAAATTCACACAAAGCTGGCTTGACGCATCCTGAATATGAAAAAGTCCGGACTTGTACGCTCTGAGTCTTTCAACCGAGCCTGTATTTTCAAGATAGAGTGCGTTGTCTATAAACGGGATTTTTTCCGCAACAACGCCCTCATCGGATAATTTCTTAATTAATGTGTCTGCATCTGTTCTGAGGGTATTAACACGACAACAGATTTTGGCTCTGCCGTTAAGAGATGCCAAAAGCTGTTCGGTATTATTTTCTCCGTAAGAATTAACCCACAATTTTACAATGTTTTCGGGAACAGAATATTTTACCGAAAGATATCGAGCCCTGTCCTTTTCATCGGGTAATGTATATTTATCCTCTGCTCTTGTGATATTGCGAAGAATTCCGTTTATGAAACCCGATGATTTCTGAAGTTTGTGCTTTTTGGCAAGATTAACGCTTTCGTTGACTGCCGCACTGTCGGGAACTTTGTCCATAAACAAAAGCTGGAGTATTCCAAGGCGAAGAATATTTTTTGTTTTGGTTTCAATTTTCCTTAACGGAATTTTAGAATAAGACCTGATAATATAATCAAGCGTGATTCTTCTTTCCAGAACGCCGTAAACGAGTGCTGACACAAAAGAGCTGTCAACACCCGAAAGACGGTTTTCCTTTATGGCATTATTCAAAGCAATATTTGAATATGCTCCCTCATTTTCAATTTTAAGCAGCACATTCAGTGCAATATTGCGTGTGTTTGCCATTTTAATCTCCAAAATAAATTATCTTCTGCGATTGTTCGCAATTATAATTAATCTTAAAAGCTGCATAATTGCAGTAAGAGCCGCTGCAACATATGTCATTGCGGCTGCCTGAAGCACTCTCTTTGCTCCTGTGTATTCTTCACCGTAAAGAAGATCGCCGTTTCTGATTGTTTCAAGCGCTCTTTTTGATGCATTAAACTCTACGGGAAGTGTTGCGATTGTAAAGAGTACGGAAAGCGCAAACAGGATTATACCTATATAAAGAAATACAAAACCTACTCTCTGTGTAAAGCAAAAACCGACTATAATAAAAATCCAACTGAGGCTTGAACCGAGTCTTGCAACAGGAAGAATAAACGAACGGATTCTGTTAGGCAGATAATTTTCTGCGTGCTGAACTGCATGACCTGCCTCATGGCAGGCAACGCCTACAGCCGCAACGGAGGTGCTGTTAAAAACCGTGTCGGAAAGTCTGATTACATTTGTTCTCGGGTCAAAATGGTCTGTCATACTGCCTGCAACGTGTTCAATTCTGACGCCTGTTACACCGTGCTGACGAAGAACATATTCAGCCGCCTGAGCGCCTGTCATATTTCTTGAATTTCTTATCTGTGAATATTTTGAAAAAGTTGTTTTAACTTTGACCTGACAAATCAATGTTATTATGATACAAGGAACAATAAACACAAGATAGGTCATATCAAATCCGTAAAAGAAGCCCATAAATCAAACACCTTTCTGTCTGCATATTGCAGACGGGAATTTTTAACCGATTACATCGCCAACAGAAAGCCTGTGGCCGGCAAGGAATGCCTCGGCGGTCATTTTCTTTTTGCCCTCAGGCTGAATTTCACAAAGCTCAACCGACTTTTCACCGCAGGCAACAATCAGCGGTTTTGTACTGATTACAGTTCCCGCTTTTCCGCTCTTTTCACAGAGCAAAGAAGAATGAACCTTTATCTTTTTACCGTTAATTTCGGTTGTGGCAATCGGCCACGGATTAAGTCCTCTGATTTTATTATGCACCTCAAAGGACGGTTTTGTAAAATCAATCGGACAAAGCGACTTGTCAATTTTTGAAGTGTGCGTTGCAAGGCTTTCGTCCTGCTTAATCGGAGTGATTTCGCCCTTTTCAAGAGCAGAAAGTGTGTCAAGAATAAGCTCTCCGCCCATAAGAGAAAGACGGTCAAAAAGCTCTCCCGAGGTTTCGTTCACACCGATTTCCGTTTTGACAACTTTCAGAATGTCACCTGTGTCAAGTCCGACATCCATTTGCATAGCCGTTACACCGGTTTCCCTGTCACCGTTTAATACGCTCTGCTGAATAGGAGATGCACCTCTGTATTTAGGCAAAAGCGAGCCGTGAAGATTGATGCAGCCGTACTTTGCGGAGTCAAGAACCGACTTGGGAAGAATTTTTCCGTAAGCCGCAACAACAATGACATCGGGATTATATTTATTGATAATTTCAAGAGGTTTGCCGTCCTTAAAGGTTTCGGGCTGATACACGGGAATGTTCAGCTTTTCTGCGCACACCTTGACATCGGGAGGAGTCATTATCATCTTTCTTCCCCTCGGCTTGTCGGGTTGTGTAAAAACGGCACAAACCTCATGTTCCGAATTTGCAAGAGCCTTGAGTGCAGGTACGGCAAAATCCGGAGTACCCATATAAATTATTTTCATATCTTCACCTGTTTATCAGCTATTCATTTCTTCAATTTCGGCAGGAGTCAACATTCTTGTTGCAACCTGAGTAAAGAGAATTCCCTCAAGATGGTCGAGTTCGTGACAAAAAGCCTTTGCAAGCAAATCCTTGCCGTCAATAACGAATTCGTCACCGTGTCTGTCCTGAGCCTTAACCTTTACATAATCAGGTCTTACTGTGTAACCCCACTTGCCGGGAATTGAAAGACAACCCTCAAGAGTTTCCTGCTTGCCGCTGTAAGCGATGATTTTCGGGTTTACAAGCTCAATCGGACCTTCGCCGACATCAATAACCACAACTCTTCTTAAAATTCCGACCTGAGGAGCGGCAAGTCCCACTCCCTCAGCCTTGTGCAAAGTTTCAATCATATCGTCAATAAGATCTGCAAGGCGGTCATCAAACTTTACGACAGGTCTGCATTTTTTTGTGAGAACGCTGTCGCCCTCTTTTACAATTTGTCTTAAAGCCATAAATTATATCCTTTCGCTAACAGGTCAGAGCGTTCATATCCGCATATGTACTGACCTTTCCAAATTCCTTATTCTTTCCGAATTCTGTCATAACCGCTGAGAGCAGTCCTCTGAAATCACGGTTATTTTTACATTTTATTATAAGTTTATATCTGAATTTGTTGCTCACTTTCACAACATTTGCGGGTGACGGACCGAGTATTCTCAAAGGCATGGCAGGGTATTCGCTTCTTGCGTGACTGACAAAGCACTGCAAAAAGCTGTTAGCCGCTTTCATTGTAAGCTGCTGTTTTTCACCCGAAAAGCCGATAAGACAGATATCCGCAAAAGGCGGATAAAGCATTGCTTTTCTGACCTGAATTTCGGTGCTGTAAAAGGCAAGATAATCCTGCCTTGCCGCCATAGAGATTATGAGGTTGTCGGGAGTGTAGGACTGAATAACAGCCATACCCTCTGATGCACCTCTGCCGCTTCTGCCGACTACCTGAGTTAAAAGAGAAAATGTTCTTTCGTAGCTTCTGTAATCATCGGCATACAGCATATAGTCAGTGTTGAGAACACCCACAAGCGTCACATTGGGAAAATTGAGTCCCTTTGCAACCATTTGTGTTCCCACAAGAATATCGTACTTACCGTCTGCAAATGCCGTTATCATCTTTTCATAGGATGATTTTGAAGATGTTGCGTCGGTATCCATACGCAATATTCTTGCATCGGGAAAAAGCTCTGAAATTTCACTTTCAGCCTTTTGAGTGCCGGTTCCGCCAAATCTTAAAGATTTGCTGTGACAGGACGGACATTCTTCCGTGTAAGGCACGGAATATCCGCAGTAGTGACACATCATTCTGCGGTTGGCGCTGTGATATGTGAGCGATATTGAACAGTTGGGACACACAACAGGTTCACCGCACATTCGGCAGGTTACAAAGGTGTTGTATCCCCGTCTGTTTAAAAGCAGAATTGACTGCTTGTTATTTTCAAGATTATAGCGCAGATTTTCAAGCAAGGTTTCGGAAAATCCCGTTACATTGCCGTTTTGCTGTTCAACATTCATGTCTGCGACAACAACCTTCGGCAAAACCGCATCGCCGTATCTCTCAGTGAGCGTGTTAAGCGAATATCTTCCGTTTTTTGCGTAGTAGTATGATTCAACCGACGGAGTTGCCGAACTTAAAACAAGCAAGGCATTATCGTAGCTGCATCTGAATTTTGCGATTTCTCTTGCATGATATCTGGGGGAGCTTTCAGACTTATAGCTGTACTCCTGTTCCTCGTCCATTATGATAAGACCGACTTTTTCAAACGGAGCAAACACGGCACTTCGTGTTCCTATAACGATTTTTGCAAGACCTTTTTTTACACGCTTGTATTCATCAAGCCTTTCACCGAGTGAAAGTGCGCTGTGAAATACGGCAATCTGCTCGCCGAAACGCTTTGAAAAGGTTGAAACAAACTGCGGTGTAAGCGAAATTTCAGGCACCATAACGATGATTCCCTTGTTATCGTTTATTACACGCTCAATCAATTTCATAAAAACGCTTGTTTTTCCCGAACCTGTAACACCGAACAAAAGGCTTGTATGCGGTTTTGAATCGGCATATTCGGCATAGAGGTTATCGCAGGCTGTCTGCTGTTGTTCTGACAACGCAACAGGGGCAAGACTTTCGTCCTTCGTTCTGTCCTCAATACGGAACACTTCTTCGTCATAGTAGTAGATAAGACCTTTTTTATAAAGTGCGTCCGTAACGCCTGTTGTGACACCCGTGAAGTAACAAACCTCTTTAACGGAAGTTCCGCCTGTCATTTTGATAAGGTCGAGAACGGCTTTCTGCTTTTCGGTAAGCTTGATATTGTCGCTGTCGGCAAGTTCGGTCGGAGCAGCCATTTTCATAACCGCATCCGAAACCTTTCTGAAAGCCTCATCTGATTTGTAAAGATAGCCCGACTTTACCATATCTTCAAGAATAACCGTGTTATCTAATCCGAAATCGTCAAGAATTTTATCGGACTTTACGGCTTTTCTTTTTGAATGAAGGTAAGCAAAAATTCTTTGCTGTTCCTCGGAAAGCTCTTCTCCATCTACACCCTCACGAACACCGTAAAGCGTTGTGATTTTGTAATTTATACCCGCAGGGAGCATTGTTTTTACCGCATCATAATAGGTGCAGAAATAATGCTCTTTCATAAACTCGGCAAGCTTCAAAAGTTCTTTTGACAGGACAGGTTCGTCATCAAGAACGGAACAAATGCTTTTGAGCTTTTCAACCGGAATGTCATCACTCACGGGAGAAAGCTCAAAAATTATTCCCTGTTTCTTTTTGTTGCCTCTGCCGAACGGAATGAGAACCCTTTTGCCGACCTGAACCAAATCGGTAAAGGCAGACGGTACAAGGTAGTCAAATAATTTGTCGAAAACATATGTTGTGTTTTCAACGGCAACTTTGACTGTTAAATCAGAGCTCATCTTCGTCAGGCTCAAGAATGTTGATTTCATGACCTTCGATTTCCTTGATTGCGATAAGAACAGGCTTATCCTCTGTTACAATCTGTTCCTCTTCAAAAGTCTGAGTAATTTCTCTTGCTCTTTTTGCAACGCCTACAACAAGTGCGTACTTACTCTGCTTACCCTGTAATAATGAATCCACATCAACTTTATGCATAATAATTCTCCTCTTAAAATATTTTATGTTAATTTTCTTTTTATATTATTTAATGAGGTTTTCATCCTCTTTATGAAGAATATCGAGAACCTCATTTATTGCTGTTTCAAGGTCGCCGTTTACCACATTGTACTTATATCTATCCTTGTAGCTGATTTCCTCGGCAGCCTGTGCAAGCCTTTTCCGAATAGTTTCTTCATCCTCTGTACCTCTTCTGCGAAGTCGTCTTTCAAGCGACTCCATTGAAGGCGGAAGAATGAAGATACTGAGAATGTCGGGATATTTGTCAAGAATCTGAAGTCCGCCCTTGACCTCAATCTCAAGCAAAACATCATAACCCTGATTGAGCATATCTTCAACTTGCTTTTTAGGTGTGCCGTAGAGATTACCGCAAAACTCTGCGTGTTCAAGATAGCCGTCTTTTTTCAGAACATCGTTGAACTGTTCTCTTGTCAAAAAGTTATAATGAACCCCGTCAATCTCTCCCTCTCTCGGTTCTCTTGTTGTGTTTGAAACCGAAAGACGGATATTTTTGTCACGGTCAAGAAGTTCCTTAATTATTGTACCCTTGCCTACACCCGATGAACCGGTAAACAAAATAAGATTTCCTTTTCTGTTAATGCTCATCCTTGTTTTCCTCACTTTCGTCCGTTCTGTTCTGAATTGCCTCACATGAAATTGCCGAGAGAATAACATGATTATTCTCGGCAACAATCACCGATTTGCATTTTCGTCCGCAGGTTGCGTCAATAAGCAGATTGTTCTGTTTTGCATCCTGAACAATTCGCTTTACGGGAGCAGAGTCCGGAGCAACTACTGCAACAATCTTGTCGGAGCTGACAAGATTACCAAAACCGATATTAATAAGCTTCATCTGTTCACCTTATTCGATATTCTGAACCTGTTCACGGATTTTTTCAATCTCACTCTTGATGTCAACAACCTTATGTGCAAGAATTGCATCCTGAACCTTTGAACCGATTGTATTTGACTCACGGTTCATTTCCTGAATGATAAAGTCAATTTTTCTGCCGACAGGCTCGTCATATTCAAGGAACTTTGAAAGCTGGTCAAAGTGGCTGCGAAGTCTTACGGTTTCCTCCGCAACGGCTACCTTATCCGCAAACACGGCAACCTCTGTGAGAACCCTCTGCTCGTCAACCTTGACATCATTTTCGGCAAGCGTCTGCTTGATGCGTTCCATAAGTCTTTGTTCATACTCGGCAACAGTCTGCGGAGAACGCTCCTCAATTTCACCTACAACAGAAAGAATTGTGTTGGCTCTTGAAAGAATGTCCTCTTTCATCTTCTCGCCCTCAGTTTCACGCATTGCAACAAAAGCATCAACTGCAATCTTTGCGGCTGAAAGAACATCGGCAGTAATTTGATCCTCGTCCTCAGGCGCTTTGTGAACCGTGAAAACATCGGGAAAGCGTGAAAGTGAAACTGTTGAAACATCATTCGGAATATCGTACTTTTCGCTGATTTCCTTAAAAGCGTTGATATATCCCGAAACAAGCTGATGATTAACAGTTACATCACAGGGTTCTTCATCGGACGCACCGATTGATACGAACATATCAATCTTGCCTCGTGAAACCCTTGAATTTACATAGTTTTTAAGTTTGTCGTCAAGAAATCCGTAACTTCTTGGGGTTCTGCAGGAAAATTCAAAATAGCGGTGATTCACGCTTTTGATTTCAACGGTAATCTCTCGACCGTTGATAACGGTTTCACATCTTCCGAAACCCGTCATAGATCTGATCATTTCAAAAACTCCCTTCGTAAAATTATATTTTCGGCATTTAAGCTTTATTTTTTATATTTACATCAAATTTATCGGCATTTGTTTTCTACAACATAGATTATAGCACCACAGGCGATATTTGACAATGGAGTTATTACAAAACTGTAATAACTTTTTTATTTACATCACAAAGGTGTGTGTGATATACTTAATAAGATAATTATACTTTATTGACAAAGGAATGATATTAATGTCAGGACATAACAAATGGAGTACAATCAAGCAGAAAAAAGGTAAGAACGATGCCGCAAGAGCTAAAGTATTTACAAAAATCGGCAGAGAACTTATTGTTGCAATCAAGGAAGGCGGAAGTGCCGATCCTTCCGTTAACTCAAAACTCAAGGATTGTATTGCAAAAGCAAAGGCTGCAAATGTACCTAACGACAACATTGAAAGAATCATCAAGAAAGCGTCAAGCGATGCAGATTCAACAAACTACGAGGCTGTTACATATGAGGGCTACGGTCCAAACGGCGTTGCCGTAATTGTTGAGGCACTTACAGACAACAGAAACAGAACAGCAGGCGAAGTAAGACATTACTTTGATAAATTCGGCGGCAATATGGGTACACAGGGCTGTGTAAGCTTTATGTTCTCAAAGAAGGGCGTTCTCGTTATTGAGCGTGAGGACCTTGAAAAGGATGAGGATACCGTAATGAGCGATGCTCTTGAGTGCGGTGCATCAGACTTTGAGGCTGACGATGATGTATTTACAATTTACACAGAAACAGATGATTTCGGTGCTGTAAGAGATGAGCTTGAAAAGCTCGGCTACACATTCGTTTCTGCTGAAATTGAAATGGTTCCAAGCACATATACAAAGCTTGAGGACGAAGAAACTGCAACTAAGATGCAGAAGATGCTTGATATGTTCGAGGATAACGATGATATCCAGAATGTATGGCACAACTGGGAAATGGACTGATAAAGTTTATTTCTGACAAAATAAATTAAACCGCTCCGATTGGGCGGTTTTTGTTTTGTCAATTTTTTGTCTTGAAATTAAGACTAGGTCACGGTTATCTGCTTCGCCGTCAAGGTTAAAATCGGCGGCTTTGAGATATGCACCGTCTAATTCTGCATTATCACAGAGGTATTTTTGCAAAAGCGTGACATCTTTTGAATTTACATTGCCCTCGCCCGTCACATCTCCGCAAACTGCAATGACATAAGTCTTTGAATCTATAACGGCAGTAAATCCCGTTTTCAGCTTTCCGCTCTTTGCAAGAGTACCGTCCGCCTTATATACATTTTCGGCAGAAGTTTTGTTTTTGAAATCGGCAACGGTTTCTCCGCTGTAAATCCCGTAAACTATACCGTCAGAAAACAGGTATTCGGAATTATTCGGTTGAATATCTGATTTAGAAGAATTGTGATTATCGTTACTGCCGTCATTGCCACTTGTTTTCTTTTCTGCAAAATCACCCGAGCCAAATACCTGAACCGTTCCGTTATCAAGCAAAACAGCACATTGCTTTTTGTAAGACACAACAGCAGTTGCTCTGTCGGGAATTGACACGCCTTTTGTTTTTTCGGATGTTTTCAGATTAAGTCGATAATTCACGGCAGAATATATTTTTCCGTCAGATACCGAAACATTTTCTGCTGTGGCATTTGAAACATAATCCCTATAATTATCTGACAGCGAAACAATAAACCCGTCTTCGTTTATAATTCTGTTTATTCCAGCGTTATAAATATTTTTAAAGTTCACCTGTATCGGCAACATAGGTTGATGACGATTGCGAGAGCTTGTAAATTGAACCGTCACAAAGTCTTGCGTATGACTTTCCGTTATTATTAAAAACCTCGTTTACATTGTCTGAAAAAGTTATTTTCGACTTTTTATCAGATGAAAAATCCCTACACGCAACATAAGATTTCAGGCTGTCGGTCTTGATATAGTAAATGCGATTATCGGTTACCGAAAAGGAATTGGTCATAAAATTTTCGTCAACAAAAGTGTTCTGTGAAACATTTCCGTTATTAAGATTAAGAGAATACACTGAATATTTATTAGTGAAAGCATCGTCAAAAACAAGTGCATAAGTGTAGTTTCCGCTCTGTGACACACTCCTTATCCGACCACCGACAGAAAAACTGTATGCAGAAAAATCGGGCACAAGCCTTGATGAAAACACTGTATTTCCCGAAAATGCGCACACAAATCCACCCTTGCCGTTGCTGTCACTTTTTACAGACGAACAAGCGGCAAGGTCAGTCAGATTGTATTCATCATACGCACGGCTTCTGCACACACCGAGAAGTGTGATAAGCATAACAGCCACAGCAAGGGAAATCAGTCGTTTCATAGCCTGTACCCGATTAAAATTAATTTAAAACCAAAAGGGCATCCTTTCGGATGCCCACAAAAGTTCTGATTATTCAGCAGCTTCTTCAGACTTAGCAGGTGCCTGCTCGTCTTCAGGAAGAAGTGCACGCATTGAAAGGCTTACACGCTTCTTGTCGAAGTCGATTGCAGTAATCTTAGCTTCAACAACATCGCCAACCTTGAGTACATCAGCGGGCTTTTCAATTCTCTTGTTTGCAATCTGAGAAATATGGATAAGACCGTCAATGCCGGGGATGATGTTTGCAAATGCACCGAATGTTGTAAGACCAACGATTGTAGCCTTAACAACTGTTCCCTCGGGATAGTTGTTCTTGAGGATTTCCCACGGATTGTCTTCAGCATTCTTAAAGCCGAGAGAAATCTTCTTTGTTTCCTCATTGATATCCTTTATGTAAACATCAACTGTATCGCCTACATTAACAACCTCGCTCGGATGCTTAATGTGTGTCCATGAAAGCTCTGAAATGTGAATCATGCCGAACACGCCGCCGAGGTCAACAAATGCACCGTAGCTTGTAAGTGACTTAACAACGCCCTTGTAACGCTTGCCAACTTCGCAGGTTTTCCAGAATTCTTCACGCTGAGCAGCTCTCTGCTCCTTGAGTACGCTGCGGATTGAACCGATAGCTCTTCTGCGTCTGCCGTTCTGTGAAACTTCGATAAGTCTGAAATCAACATCCTGACCTACGAGGTCTTCAAGGCTCTCCTCACGAGTTGCTGTTGCCTGTGATGCAGGGATAAAGATTCTTGAGCCGTTGTAAAGAACGATTACGCCGCCCTTAACTGCCTCAGTAACCTTGCCGGAGAGAACCTCCTGTGACTCTGCCTTTTCTTTGAGCTCTTCCCAACCCTTCTGTGCATCTACTCTGCGCTTTGAAAGCATGATAGTGCCTTCCTGATCATTGGTCTTCATAATAAGAAGCTCAATAACATCGCCTACTTTAACTACATCTTCGGGTCTTGCGTTAGGATCGTTTGAAAGCTCTGAAGCAGGAATAAAGCCTGTCTGCTTTCTGCCGACATCTACCTGAACTTCGTTGGGAGCTATGCTCAGAACTGTGCCCATTACCCTCTCGTTTGTATTAAAGTTTTTGAGGGACTCCTCAAGCATCTCCTCAAAAGATGGTTCCAAATTTGTTTCACCGGATTTTACTTCACTCATTGTATCCAGTACCTCCTTTATTATCCTTGCAGGCGTTGAAGCACCCGCAGTTACGCCGATTGATTCGGCAACCGAAACCTTGTTTAAATCAAGCTCGGCAGCGGTTTCAATGAGAACCGTGTTCTCACACTGTCTTTTGCATATATCAAAAAGCTTTCCCGTATTGGAGCTGTGCCTGTCACCGATTACAACCATAAAGTCGGATTCGGCGGCAATCTGAGAAGCTTCGGTTTGCCTAACTTGCGTAGCATTACATATTGTATCAAATATTTTTGCATTTGTACATAGCTTTTTTATCTTTTTTACACATTTTTTCCATTCTTGTGTGTCAAATGTTGTCTGTGCGACAATTTGCACCTGCTTATTATTCTCTTTTAGAATATTTGGCAATAAATCATCAAGCTCTGCCTCGTTATTAAATGTGTAACAATTACTTGCACAATGACCTATTATACCGCAAACCTCGGGATGATTTTTATTTCCTGCAATCAAAACAACATCATTTTCAGGGTTTGTGTTTGATACAATCTTGTGGATTTTTTTAACAAAAGGACACGTTGCGTCCTCAAAGTTAATTCCTCTTTTTACAAGAGAATCAATAACGCTTTTTTCAACTCCGTGTGAACGGATTACAAGCGTTGTATCGTCAGTAAGCTCATCAACTGCTTTAACGGGAGTGCATCCTCTTTCTTCAAGCTCGTGAACCATTTCCATATTGTGGATAATAGGTCCGAGGGTTGCAACCTTTATTCCTTTTTTAAGCAGTTCATTTACGATATTGATTGCACGGTTGACGCCGAAGCAGAATCCTGCCGAATCAGCCTTTTTTATACTCAATTAAATCCTGCTCCCTCATTCTTTTGATTTCGTCCATGATCATGGTTGTTGCACCTTTAAGTTCCCGTCTTCCGCTGTCCGGAGTAAGTCCGAGCTTTTCGGGTGTGAGAGGTTTGCCGAAGTGGATAACTCTCTTTGCAAATGTATGCTTTTTGTTGCCTACAATTGTGATGCAGGCAGGCACAACAGGCACCTGCATCTGCTGTGCAACAAGAGCACATCCGCTGCGGGGACGCATAAGCTCGCCTGTTTTGGAACGACCGCCCTCAATAAAGATTGTCATAATCTCACCGTCACGGATAAGATCTTCGCCTGTCTTGATAGCCTTGCCGTCACCTGCACCCCTTTCAACGGGGAATGCACCGAGCGCACGGATTAACGCACCGAAGAATTTATTTTTAAAAAGTTCAATTTTTGCCATAAAGAACAGTCTGCGCTTTTTCTGCGACAAACCGAGAAGAACCGGATCTGAATTTGATATATGGTTACTTGCAATAATCATGCCCCCCACAAGCGGAAGCGGCTCTTCAATTATAGTTTTATATCTGTACAAAAGTTTGAAAACAGGCTTGCAGACAGCTCTGCCGACTGCATAAAGTGCCTTTGACTGACCCATCAGATATTCTCCTTTATAACGGAAATTATTTTTTCAACCGACTGCTCAAAATCAAGCTCTGTTGTGTCAACGGTAATGCAACCCTCGGCAGGCTTAAGCGGAGCTGTTTTGCGGTGAGTATCGTTGTAGTCACGGGTTATTACATCGTTTAAAATGTCGTCGTATTTTACATCCATACCCTTTTCAACAAGCTCCTTATATCTTCTTTCGGCTCTTGCCTCGGGGGACGCTGTAAGAAAAATTTTAACCTGTGCATCAGGCAGCACAACAGTGCCGATATCTCTGCCGTCCATAATTACATCATGCGTCTTTGCCATATTTCTCTGCAAATCAAGAAGATATGCTCTTACAATCGGTACGGCAGAAATTTTTGACGCCATCATTGATGCCTCCGGAGTTCTGATGAGTCCGGACACATCTTCGTTGTCAAGCAGAACAATCTGCTCGCCCTTTTCATTGAATGTTAGGTCAACTGTGATTTTTGAAAGCAAATTCTTTACCGCATTTTCATCTTCGGGAGCTACGGAATTTCTTGTTGCCGACAGACCGATTGTGCGATAAAGCGCTCCTGTATCAACATAAATACAGTCAAGTGCCTTTGCAACTCTTTTTGCAATTGAGGATTTACCTGCTCCTGCAGGACCGTCCAAAGCGATTGCTATTGACATAAATTACATCCTTTCAATCAAATATATTATGTATAATCAAATCAGATATATGCACTGTTTTCTCCGGCAAGCCGTCCGGTACTCCATGCAATCTGGAGATTAAAACCGCCTGTGTAGGCGTCGCAGTCGATTACTTCGCCTGCGAAATACAGGCCGCTTACAAGCTTGCTTTCCATGGTTTTCGGGTTGATTTCGGAAGTTTTTACACCGCCTGAGGTTATGATTGCCTCCTCAATCGGTCTGAAACCGCTGATTTCAACCGTAAAACATTTGAGAATATCACAAAGAGCGTGTCGCTCCTCTTTTGTAATTGAATTACACTTTTTGTCAAAGGGAACTCCCCAGCGTTTTAGAACGGGAACTATGATTTTTCTCGGCAAAAGCTTTGAAAATGCGTTTGAAACATCACGGTTTGAATTTTCTTTGAAATCGTTCTGAATACGCCTGTCGAGGTGTTCAAAATCAAGTGCCGGCTTGAGGTCAATTTCCGCAATATAACGGTCGGGCTGAATATCACGGATGTGCGAGCTTGCCGATAAAATCATCGGACCGCTCATTCCGAAATGTGTAAAAAGCATTTCGCCGAAGTCGCTGTAAACAGTCTTTTTTCTGTTCTTATCAACTATTCTGAGCGCAACATTTTTGAGGGCAAGTCCCTGCATATCCTTGCATTGTTTATCACCGGAAGTAAACGGCACGAGCGACGGTTTGAGCGGAACGATTGTGTGTCCTGCCTGTTTTGCAAGTGTATAGCCGTCACCGGTTGAGCCCGTAAGCGGATAGCTTTTACCGCCGCAACAGATAATTACGCTGTCGGCATAGTAGGTGTTTTCTTCGCATTTAACGCCTATAACGGCACCGTCCTCAAGAATAAGAGCGTTTGCCGTATCACACACGATTTTACAACCCGATTCAACGGCATAATCATGCATTGTATCAACAACATCAACCGATTTGTCGGATGCGGGGAACACACGATTTCCCCTTTCGGTCTTTGTTTTAAGTCCTTTGGATTCAAAAAATTCGATTGTATCCTCGGGAGTAAATGCATTGATTGCAGAATAGAGAAATCTTCCGTTTACGGGAACATTATTGATAAAAGTCTGCACATCGCAGTTATTGGCAAGGTTACACCTTCCTTTGCCCGTTATCATAATTTTCCTGCCGACACGCTTGTTCTTTTCGATTATCGTAACTGATGCACCATAGAGCGCCGCAGTTGCACCCGCCATAAGACCTGCCGCACCTGCTCCGATTACCACAACTTTTTTACTTATCATCATCTTCTATATTACCCATTATTTCTCTGTCACGGTTGGTGTAAACTCCGTCACGATTCCACACAAGCTCAAGTCTGCGGAATGTGTCGGAAACTTCATCTTTCTTTTTAAGCACGGTTGCAACAATAAGAGCATTGATAAGACTTAACGGTGCAACGAGTGAGTCTACAATTGACGCCATATCGCTTCTTGCAATAAGCACGGAATCGGCACTCTGAACAAGAGGAGAAACCATACTATCCGTGATTGCAATTGCGTGAGCGCCTCTTGAACGGGCAAAGTCCATTGCCTCAACCGACATTGAACTGTAACGGGGAAATGAAATACCGATCATAACATCTTTGTCGGTGATTCTGAAAATCTGTTCAAAGGTTTCGGTTTGACTGCCGCTTGTGATAACACGCACATTGTCAAAAATCATTTCAAAATAGTACGCAAGGAAGTTTGCGATTGCGGCTGTTGAACGCACACCGAATATGTAAATACGCTCTGCCTTGCAAATTTCATCAACTGCACGGGCAAAATCCTCATGAGATGTTTCTTCAATTGTTCTGCGGATTTTATCGATATCCTGATTAAGAACGCTGTCAAGCACATTGTCATTGCCGATACGGTTAGAGGTAACTTCAATTCGCTGAACAGATGTGAGCTTGTTACGAATCATCTCCTGCATTGCTTTTTGAAGCTTAGGGTAGCCGTCATAGCCGAGCTCGGTTGCAAAACGAACAACCGTACTCTCGCTGACTCCGACAGTTTCACCAAGCTTTGATGCCGTCATAAATGCCGCCTTATCGTAATGCTCTTCAATAAAAAGAGCAATCCTTTTTTGTCCCTTTGAGAGGGAATTCATCATTAAATCTATTCTTGTGAGCAAATGAGTAATCATTTTTTTAATATCTCCCGTTATAAATAGTAAAAACAGACACACTGTCTTAACCAATTCATTTTAACACAAGAACTTGCAATTTACAATAAGATATAAATTAAATTATTGTAAATTTTACGAAATTATGAAATATGCGTCGGTTTATGTTGCAATAATAAATGTTGTATGGTAAAATTGTTTAACAGAAAGCAAATGACGGAGTTGATAAAAATGATAGCAGTTATTGATTACGGCGCAGGCAATATCCGCAGTGTTTACAAAGCGTTAAAGCATATCGGCTGTGAATGTGTGATTACAAGAGATAAAGACGAAATTATGAATGCAGACGGTGCTGTTTTGCCGGGTGTCGGTTCGTTTGGCGATACAATGGACACAATGAATTCATACGGCATTAAAGACACGGTTATTGAGTACATAAACAGTGAAAAACCGTTTTTAGGCATTTGTCTTGGACTTCAGCTCCTCTTTCCCGAAAGTGAAGAAAGTCCGAATGTAAAAGGTCTTTCGGTTTTTGACGGTACAATCACAAAGATTCCGTCAGGCGAAGGCTTAAAGATTCCGCACATCGGTTGGAACAGCCTTAAAATCAATGAAAAGAGCAGACTTTTCAAAGGCATAGAACAGAATGCATATGTTTATTTTGTTCACTCATATTTTTTGAACGCAAGCGACAGGAGCATTGTTTCGGCTCAGACGGAATACGGTGTTACGATTGACGCCGCTGTTGAAAAAGGCAATGTTTTTGCAACTCAGTTTCACCCCGAAAAAAGCGGCAAAACGGGACTTAAAATTCTCAGAAATTTTGCTGACATTGTAAAAGGCAGGGAGGAATAAATATGTACGCAAAAAGAATAATTCCATGTCTTGATGTAAAAAACGGCAGAGTTGTAAAAGGTATGAGTTTTGTAAATCTTGTTGACGCAGGCGATCCCGTTGAATCTGCAATGCAGTATGACAAACAGGGTGCTGACGAGCTTGTATTTCTCGACATTACCGCATCAAGCGATTCAAGAAACATCACCATTGACATGGTTGAAAAGGTTGCAAATTCAATTTTCATTCCGTTCACGGTCGGCGGCGGTATCAGAAGCGTTGAAGATTTCAATGTTCTGCTCAGAGCCGGCGCAGACAAGGTGTCCGTAAATTCAGCCGCTGTTCATCGTCCCGAACTCATCAGCGAGGCGGCATATAAATTCGGCAGTCAGTGCGTTGTCGCCGCTATAGATGCCAAAAGAAACGGCGACAGCTGGGAAGTTTATGTGAACGGCGGGAGAACTCCTGTCGGTATGGATGCAATTGAATGGGCTGTAAAATGCGAAAAACTCGGTGCGGGAGAAATTCTCCTTACAAGCATGGACGAGGACGGTCAGAAAAAAGGCTATGACATTGCACTTACAAGGGCAGTTTCCGAAAAGGTGAACATTCCCGTAATTGCAAGCGGCGGTGCGGGCGCACTTGAGCATTTTTATGATGCGTTTACAGAAGGCAAGGCTGACGCAGTTCTTGCGGCATCACTTTTTCACTTTGGTGAAATTCCGATTCCCGAACTTAAAAAATATCTCAACGAAAAAGGAATTCCCGTAAGGCTTTAATTTACATACAAGGTTTATACAAAAGGCGGTTATGCAGAATATGCACAACCGCCTTAAAAGTTTTTAAGATTAAATTTTATCGTTTAAGCAAGCTTAGTTATGATTTTCTGAATCAATGTTGCATCTGTAATCTCAATAATGCCGTTACCGTTTACATCGGCAATCTTCATTGTTTCTGCGTCAAAATCTTCAAGCTTTACGATGTATTTCTGAACAAGTGTTGCATCAACAACAGTTACACTGCCGTCACGGTTAACATCGCCTTTGAGAGTTTCATCCGATGAAGACGAACCTACAACGAATGTCTTTGTTGACTCTGCCTTGTTGCCGTTTGCATCAACTGCAACCACACCGATTGAATATGTGCCGTCAGCCGACGGAGTCCATACACATGAATCTGTGTTTGAGTTCTGAACTGTTTCACCGTTAACTGTGAATGAATAAGTTACATCACCTGTAGCGTGATAGCTTTCTGCCAAAAGTGTGATAGGTGTGCCTGCACTCTGTCCCGAATTGAGGTTTGCACCGAAGTTAACCTCAAACGGAGCTTCGTTTACTTCTGTGTCGGGGAGAAGCGCACCGATTCTTGCAAGCGGAACTGTGATATTGTCGATATCTTCTTTCTCGTGTGAGGTTGAAGGATCGTAGCTGTACTCAAGATTTGCCTGATCAAGCATTGAGGGATCATGCGGAAGTGTGTCCATACCCGATGTGCCGTATGTGAGAATCTGCATTGCACCGATACCCTGTGTTTCAATGTAGCTACGGTCAATACCTAAAGTATTGAGCGGAACTGCAATTTCGTAAACATAGCCGTATGAGTTCTTGTAACCTTCATCGAAGAAGTCAACCCAGTTTGAGTTCATATCGAGGTTATCGCCCATTACTCTTGAACCCTTTGGAGCGTTGATACCGAAGAGTGATGTACTCTTTGTTCCGTTAGCGTATTTGATTTTAAATCCGTTTTTATTGTCCTGAGCCTGAAAGCTTGTTACACCGATTGGAATTCTTGTGTCATAGTTAAACATATATGTTCCGTCAGTGTCCTGAGTATCTGCCTTAAAGATTGAAGCACCGCCGTTTGAGTTGTTGGAGTCAAATGCAACAAGTGTGTCTATATGAGTTGTAAAGCCTGTGCCTCCGTCTTTTGCAGTGCCGTTTGTGCAACCCCATACGAATGGATTGGTATACACAGAACCGTCCTTGTTTGTACCTACTGCCTTGCCTGTTGCCTGCTTTGCAGGGTCAATTGACAGAGCAAGATACATAGGAATACTGTTTCTCCAAGGACGAGCCTCATTTGATGCGGCAAAGTTGTCCTCGGGAGAAGTTATGTATGTTGTGTTAGCCAGTTCAAGCAGGAAATAAAGATTATCGTCGTCCCATGCACTGTAGAGAGCATAAGCATCCCACGGCTGTTCATGCATTGAAGAAGGCATATAAACTCGGGGATCATCGTTTGCAACACCCTGAGCAATAATCATTGAGCTGTCCCAGTCGCTTAAATCACCGTCAACAGAGATTGTCTTATGCTTGCCGAGCTGCATTTCAGGGTTTGTGCCGTAATAGCCGCTCTCAGGCTCTGTTGTGTGGCCGTCTGATTTAGCGGAGAAAGTTGTCTTTGACGCTGTAAAAGTCTTTTTGAAGGTATATGTCTGCTCCGTTTCAACTCCGTCTGCACCTGTTGCATAAAGTGTAAGCGTAACTTTTGAATTGCCGATTTTGCCCTCACCGACTTTTACCGAATCACCGTTTGCAAACTCTTTCTTAGCTGAACCGTCAACTGAGTAATAGCCCTTGTCGGCATTCTTTAACGCAAGCTTTACATCAAGTGATTCTGTTGAAAAAGACGTATTGTTTGCTGTAAGTGTGTAACCGTAAGCGTGATCATCAGGCTTGCCGTAATCAATCCACTGCTTTTCGGCTGTGAGCATTTTACATTCGCCGGCTTTGAGTGAAAGACCTGCTGCCTCAGGATACTGCTCCTTGCCATTGCCTTTTTCAAGACCGTTGTTGAAGATGATTTTTTCCGATTTAAAAGAAGACGCAAAGCTTGCCTTATAAAGACCGCTGTCCTCTTTTGTCATAAGCTCTCCCGGCCATTCGGCATTTTCCTTTGTGCCGTATGCGTAAACATAAACATCCTTCCATCCGTACTTTGAGTTGTCAAAGTACACCTCTGAACCTGACGATGTTGCTGCCGAAACACCACCTGCCGACACGACAAGCGCTGAAAGCACCATGAGTGCGGCAAGAATAATGCTCGTGATTTTTCTTGTTCTTTTCATTTTGATTCCTCCATTTCATAATTGCGGGCAATGTGATTGCTTTTATTATAGCATTTTGCACTTGTTTTTTCAATTCATTATCACATTTTTGTTTCTTTGTACAAGTTATTGTGCAGAGTTTTGTAGTACTTAATTAAATAAAGCTTATTTTTGACTATATCGCAACATATTTTAACCATAAAAAATCCGCTGACATAAACTGTCAGCGGATTTAATGTTTTGCAAAAACAATATTTAAATAATCAGTTTTCTTTTCTGTAGAAAGGTTCAAACACCCTTTACTGCATTTTTTGCAAAATCCATTGAATACGGCATCATTGAAAGCTGAATTTCATCGTCAAGGAACGGATTTGCAACCTTGCTGATTGCATCGAATGTGCTTTCCATATCACCGAAGAAATCAACCACGATGAAGTAGCTCTTTTGACCGTTCTGCTCAATCAAGCGAAGATATGCGGCATTTACTGTCGGCTCTGTGCTGAAATGATTAATAAGAGCAGCCATAAGATCAATCGGATATTCTTTAGGCTCGCCGAGACTGATTGGTGAACCCGGCTCGATTGTCTGATTTTTGAGTTTCATATAGTCCTTCTGCTGTTTGAAAGAATGAACCATCTGTTTCGGGAATGTTACGCTCTTGCCGAAAGGATTGATTACAAAGCCCTTTACATCAGCCTGGGGATCCATTACCATCTGGGCAATACTGTCAAAGTCTGTAACAACCTTCTGTGCATTTTGAGTGTCTTTCCACTTGAAAAGTTCGTCTGTGTCCGTAAATACACCGAAAAACTTTTCTTTGTTGCCGTTTTCAAGAAGTCTGAACTGAACCTGGGTTGACTGCTGCATAACAGTCTGACCGTTGGTTGTCTTAGCCTCTGTCTTTGGTGTTACCTTTGCAGGGAGAATGAATTTTGCCTTCATAACCTCATCAATCATCTTGTTGATGTTTTCGGTTGTGTTGTCATCCTGCATCTTTTCAATAGCGGCTACGAGGTTTGGATTCTTGATTTCCTCTGCCGGCACTTTGCTTCCTTCCATTTTTGCGCCTTTAAGTTCGCTCATGCTTTGTTACCTCCGTTATTCTGCTGTATGATTTTTGTCGGGAAATACTGCAAATCGTCGGATACTTCACCGTCAAAGAAAATAATATTCGGTGAATATAAATCTCTTTTGATTATGCAGTCGTAAGTTCCGTCTTTTTCTTTTTGTTTCTGCACCGATGTATGATTTTACATTACAGATATCGGTGCAAGCGTAGCATAAAATTCATCTTTTACATATAAGTGAATTCAAGTCTTTCGTAAGTTTTGACGCCTTCGGCATTTTCCGCACGAAGTTCAAGCTTTGAAACATCGCTGTCACCGTGCTTGATTGTTACTTTGTCACCGTTTTTGTACGAAACAGCCTTTCCGCCGTCAAGGGAATATGTGGCATTATCTGTGTTTGAACAGGTGAGAGTTACCTCGTATGTATCATCGCTGTATGTAAACTCTGTTTTTGAGTCAACACCAACGCTTGCAGGTCTTGCATATTCAGTGTATCCCTCATTATAAAGAACTACAACTGAATTTTCAGGGATATCCGTATCACAGGTAATCTTACCGTTTTTAACAGTATATTCGGTTTTGCGGTCAACACGGTCAACATATGTTCCGTCAGCAAGATTTGTTTCAAAATCAACCTTGAGAGCATCGTTTGTATTGACAATTACAGCTCCCTTTGTACCTCTTTCAATCATAAGAGCAGTTGAGTCAAGGTTAGGATTAACGAGATTTTCGTCTTCACCTTTCATTGCTGTTCTGAAGAAATTCACTGCGGAAACACGGTTGTCCTTGTACATATCGTCACCCTGTGTGCCGATTCGGTTCATGCCCCATGAATTGTCGATTGAACTGTTATACGGACGGTCAAAGAAGAGCGGTGTTCCGTCTTTTCTTGCCGTGATTATTGCCCAACCGAGGACAACCTGTTCGCTGTCGATATTGTTGTATGTGCAGTCGTTGATGTAGTTATCGTGGGATTCAACCCATGTTACGATATTCGGGTCTGCATTGCCAATCCAATAATCAGACACAACTGCCGTGTCGATATTACCGCTTGCAATTCCCGAACGAATTTTACTGCCGTAGGTGCTTGATGTGGTTCTGCCGATTTCCTTTATATAGTCGGCAAGCCTGTCATTGTCGCCCTGAAGCACTTCGCCGTAGATAAAAAGATTTTCTGCGTTATCAACTTCTTTTGTTGCTTTTTCCCAGAAGTTATTTTTAAAGCCGTCATCTTCTTTTGGATCATCGGAAAGTCCGATATGCTTTGCCGTGTCATATCTGAAACCGTCGGCACCGCAGGCAATACAATCGTTAATGTAATTAAAGAAATACTTTTGAAACGAAGGTCTTTCCGTGTTGATGTCAGGAAGTCCTCCCATCTCATGCGTGGTGCAGGCAAGTCTGTCGCCGAAATCATTAAGGGGCGTTCTGCCCTCCTTGTGATAAAGGGTTTCAAGACTTCCGCCGCCGGCCTCAATAAGATCTTCGCTTACCTCATCGGTTGCGGGAGTAGTGTGGTTTGCAATTACATCGACAATAACCTTTATACCATACTTATGGGCCTCATCGCACATTGCCTTAAATTCATCACGAGTACCGAGCTGATAATTACCGATTTTGAAATCGGTCGGCTGATAGTGATAGTACCACTTTCCGTTGCCGTAAAGATCCATACCGCCGTCTTCGCCCTCAAGACACTCGTTAATCGGAGATGTCTGCACAGCCGAAAAACCTGCTGCGGCAATATCCCCCATTGACTCCTTTATTGTGTTGAAATCCCAACAAAATGCTTGAAGAATCGCACCGTCAGCCACCTTGTCGGCTGTTTTGTAGTCAATTGACGCCGGCTGAGTTTGTGAGCAGCCCGTACCCGACACTGCAACGGCAGTAATCATAAGAGCCGAAAGAATTCCTGCTGATAGTTTTTTTAAACATATTTCACCGTCTTTCTGGTTTTTAACTTACTTGAGATACAGTATAACATAAATGATATGATTTTTAAATAGTTTTTGGCATTTTTGCCATATTTTTTTATTAAAACGCCAATAATGACACAAACTATGTTTTTGAGCTAAAAAATCGTTACAATGTTTACAATAGAAAAAAATTGAATATTGTCACAAAGAAAAATTGTTGTATACTAAAAATATTAAAATGAAAGGAACAGATGCATGAGTCACGCGATAATTATTCCTATTTATTGTGAAAACAGAAATACAATCAACCTCTGCAATGAATTACAGAATTTTGGAGCTGAGCATATTGTTGTTGTCAATGACGGTCTTAATCCCAAATCGGAATATTTTAACGAATTGACAAGTATTGGCTGTCATCTTGTTCACCTGAAAAATAACAACGGCAAAGGTGCAAGCCTTAAAGCAGGCATCAAATACGCTCACGATAACCTTTATAATATCACGGGCTACATTACCTGTGACGCTGACGGACAACATACTGCAAATGATGTTATGAAAATCAGCCGTATGCTTGACCTTAGAAACGGCAATCTGATTCTTGGCAAAAGAGATTACAAAAAGTCTAAAATGCCGATTAATATACGAATCGGAAACAGACTGTCCTCGGCATATTTCAAGGTTATTACGGGCAAAAGCTGCAGGGACACTCAAACAGGACTGCGAGGTATTCCTGCATTTCTATATGACACGGTGATGAAAACAAAGGGCAGTCGTTTTGATTTTGAAATGAATTTTCTCACAAAATGTGCCGACATGAGAGTCCCGTTTTACTTTGTGAACATTATAGCCGATTGCTCAAACTGCAGCAGCAATTTTCGTCTTATTAAGGACACCTACCTTATCTACAGAACTCCGTTGAGATTTGCGACGGCATCAATCGGCTGTACTATAATCGACCTTGTTTTGTTCACGATATTTGCGTATATTCTGCCATCACATATGTTCTTTAACATTATGCTGGCAACGCTTATGGCACGAGTTGTTTCGGGCGGAATTAATTTTCTCATCAACAGAAAAGTCATCTTCGGCAATACGGATAACGGAGCAAAACAGGCACTCAGATTTTTCATTCTGTTTTTCTGCATAATGTGTGCAAGCTCACTTATTGTATCGGCACTTTGGTTTTTACCGATTCCCGTTACACTCACAAAGGCGATTGTCGATCTTTTGTTGTGGACGGTCAATTACAAAATGCAGAGAATATGGGTTTTCAAGGACAGCAACAGACTTAAAAGAACTCCCGGAAGCAAAAGAAAATAAAGCAAACGAAAACGGTGACACGAAAATGTCACCGTTATTTTTGTATAATTTTCAGTTGCTGTCAATATTTACAAAACCTCTGCCCTTTATTGCGCCTGCCGTCGTTACGATAATAAAGGCATTGGGATCAACATTTTTTATTCCCGATGTGATTTTGTAAGCCTCTTGAGGACGGACTGCGCACATAATAACTTTCTTATCATTACCGCTGTATGCACCCTCACCGTTGAGGTATGTTACACCTCTCTTTAGGTTTTTCATAATATTGACACTTACTTCTTCATAATTGTCAGAAATTACAAACATAAGCTTGCCGTTACCTCTTGAAGTACCGTAGCTTACAGCATCAATTACCTTTATGCTGATAAAAATTACAAGCAAAGCATAGAGTACATTTTCAATGCTGTGATAAACAAAGAACACCATTAATAGCACAAGAATATCGGACACAAGGATTATCGTACCCGTTGAAATGAACGGAAAATGCTTGTGAAGATTCAGTGCGATGATGTCTGTACCGCCTGTTGAACCGCCTCGGTAAAAGATAAGACCGAGTCCGAGACCGTTAAGCACTCCGCCGAATCCTGCGGCAAGAATTGTATCGCCCGTGTATGCAGGCAAAATCGGTGTAAGAACATCAATCATAACCGAAACAAGTGCCGTTGCAACAAGGGTTCTTGTAAGAAAGCCCTTTCCGTTCTCGATAAATCCCCAGATGAAAAGCGGAATGTTCATCACAAAAATCATAATACCTATCGGCAACGAGAACATATAGTTTAGCATTGTGGCAACACCCGTAAGTCCGCCCGGGGCAACATTGTTAGGTGATGTAAACATTGCTACCGATATGCCGTAAAGAACTGCTCCGGCGAAAATTACAAGATAATCAAAAAATAGTGTTCCTGCCTTTGCAAGACAGGAATTCGGTTTTAAATTCGTTTGCATAAAATCACTCCCCGAAACGAGTATGTATAATTATTTCAAAAAGCTGATTTATTCTGTCAAATTCTTTATTAATCTGCAAGTATCCGAAAAGTGCTTCAAGTCCCGTTGCACTGTGATAATCGGCAACAGAACCGTTTTTTGGAGTACATTTCGGTGCGGCATTTCTGCCTCGCTTATAAACGGCAAGCTCCTTTTCGGTTAAAGTCGGCATAAGAATTTTTGCAAATTCAGCCTGGCTTTTGCAGTTTACAAGCGAAACCTTTATTTTATTGAGTTTTCCGACACTGCGGTTAGCCTTGCGAACAAGGTATTCACGCACAAGCAGGTCATAGACGCCGTCACCCACAAAGGCAAGTGTAAGCGGAGAAATTTCATCGGCTAATGAATGAACAGATGTATTTTCCATATTAACTCCGTATCATGCAATATTAATCCATAAAATCAAATTCAAGCTCATAAATTGAAACCGTGTCGCCGTCCGAACAGCCTTTTTTCGGAGTGCGTCAATTACACCGCCGTTTATGAGAACTTTCTGGAAATAGTTAAGGCTTTCGTAATCGTCAAAATTGATACCCTTCATAACCTGCAACAGCCAGTCAGCCTCAACGGTATAGATTCCGTTCACATTCTTGATTATAACAGAATGGTCATCAAAATCATCAACGGTCACAATCGGAGCGGGCTCTGCCTCGTAGTGAGTGATTGGAGGAAGTTTTGAAAGCATTTCCTGAATCTTTTTGAGGAGCGGGTCAACATCATAGCGGATTGCCGCCATAATCGGGAAGAAATCATAGCCTTGATCTTCGACAAACTTCTTGAAGTCTGCAATTTGCTCATCGGTTGCCATATCGCACTTGTTGCCTGCAACAACCATCGGACGCTCTGCAAGCTCGGGATTGAACTTTGCAAGCTCATTGTTGATTGTTATGAAATCCTCTTTCGGATCTCTGCCCTCACTGCCCGAAACATCGACAATGTGAACGAGCATACGGCAACGCTCAACATGGCGGAGGAACTGATGTCCAAGACCTGTACCCTGCCATGCACCCTCTATAAGTCCGGGGATATCAGCCATAACAAATGATGATCCCTCGCCCATTGACACAACTCCGAGAACGGGAGTGATTGTTGTGAAGTGGTAGTTCGCAATCTCAGGCTTTGCCTGTGAAACTACGGAAACAAGGGTACTTTTTCCGACATTCGGGAAACCTACAAGACCTACATCGGCAAGGAGCTTGAGTTCAAGAACAACATCAAACTCTTCACCCGGAAGTCCCGGTTTTGCAAAACGGGGAACCTGACGGACAGGAGTTGCAAAATGTGGATTACCCCAACCGCCTTTACCGCCTTTTGCAACGATATAAGGTTCATCACCCGAAACATCGGCAAGGATTCTTCCACTGTTCTCCTCTTTTACAACAGTTCCGACAGGAACACGGATAACAAGGTCTTCGGCATTTTTACCACGGCATCTGCCGCCTCTGCCGTTTTCGCCTTTTTTTGCGGCATATTTTCTTTTATAACGGAAATCGGCAAGTGTTGAAAGGTTGGAATCGGCAACAAAAACAATGTTACCGCCTCTGCCGCCGTCACCACCGTCGGGACCGCCTGCCGCTACATATTTTTCACGGTGAAACGAAACGGCACCGTCACCGCCATCTCCTGCTTTTATTTTAATTTTCGCTGTATCTACAAACATATTTTTCTCCGTAACAGTTTTGCTGTTTAATTATCAGTACAAATGTAAAGAATCTCAGACCTGTTTGTTATTAGTATAAACAGAAATGTAAAAAATAAGGGTGGATATAAAATCCACCCTCATAAATTTTGAGATTACTGCTCAACAGGATAAACGCTTGCACGCTTTCTGTCTTTGCCAACACGCTCAAATCTTACAACACCGTCAATCTTTGCGAACAGTGTATCGTCAGAGCCTTTGCCTACATTTTCACCAGGGTGAATATGTGTGCCTCTCTGCTTTACAAGGATGTTGCCTGCGAGAACCTTCTGACCGTCTGCACGCTTAACGCCAAGACGCTTTGATTCACTGTCACGGCCGTTCTTTGTAGAACCCATACCTTTTTTATGAGCGAATAACTGAATGTTTATTTTAAGCATTACCTTACACCTCCGAAAATTTAACTTTAATAAAATTTTTGTATTGCTCCGAAAGAGCAGTTAAGTGAAGCTTTAAGCCTGAGAGTATATCACAAGCCTTTAAAGCGTCATTCGGTGACATTCTTACTTTCATAAGACCGTCATCCTCGGTAACCTGTGCATTAATATGCAAAATCTCGGTGACAGTGTTTGCAGTCATATATGCGGCAGAACTGATTGCCGCACATACAATATCGCTGCCCTCTTCGGCAAAGTCGGAGTGCCCCGATATTTCAAAACCGCAAATTATATCATCTGATTTTAAAAATGTTACCGTAGTCATTTTTAGGCTTCGATTGAAGTAATCTTAACCTGTGTGTAAGGCTGTCTGTGACCTTTTGCTCTCTTTTCGCCCTTCTTAGGCTTGTAAGTGCAAACTCTGATTTTTTTGCCTTTACCGTTCTTTACAACTTCACCTGTAACCTTAGCACCCTCAACGAGCGGTGTGCCAACCTTGATGCCGTCGTCTGTGCCGACTGCCACAACATCAAATGTTACTGTGTCGTTTGCTTCTGCGTCAAGCTTCTCGATGAAGATAACCTCATCGTTAGTTACCTTGTACTGCTTGCCGCCTGTCTGAATAACTGCGTACATTTTAGTACCATCCTTTACATTGGGCTCGCTATGTGCAGGTGGAACGAATCACTTAAAACCCACAATATGCGGCTTATATACTATACCACAAAGAAAACTTTCTGTCAACAATTTTCCCGATATTTTTTGAGTATATCAAATATTATTCTGTATTTTGCAAGCCTTGAGAGTATTTTTCATAAGAGTTGAAATTGTCATAGGACCTACACCGCCCGGCACGGGTGTGATAAACGAGCATTTATCCTTGACATTTTCAAAATCAACATCACCGCAGAGCTTGCCGTTTTCATCCCTGTCCATACCGACATCAATCACAACCGCACCCTCTTTTACCATATCGGCAGTAACAAACTTCGGTCTGCCGACTGCGGCTACGAGTATATCTGCCTGTGAACAGATTTCAGCAAGATTCTTTGTTCTGCTGTGACAGATTGTTACCGTGCCGTTTTCATGGAGCAAAAGCATTGCCATAGGCTTGCCTACGATATTACTTCTGCCGATTACAACGCAGTTTTTACCGCTTACTTCAATGTTGTAGGAATGGAGCATCTCCATTACGCCTGCAGGCGTGCATGGAAGAAAATCATACTCGCCGAGCATAATTTTGCCGACATTTACGGCATGGAATGCGTCAACATCTTTAAGCGGACTGATTGCCTCAATAACAGCCTTATCATCAAGGTGTTTCGGCAACGGAAGCTGAACAAGAATACCGTTGATATCCTTCTTATTGTTGAGAGTTTCAACAAGGTTTAAAAGTTCTTCCTGTGTTGTTTCGGCAGGAAGTGCGTACTCCTCAGACTTAAAGCCTACAAATTCACAAGCCTTTTTCTTGTTGTTTACATATACTCTTGACGCCGGATCGTCACCTACGATTACTACTGCAAGACCGGGGGTTATTTTGTGAGTTTCCTTTAACTCAAGCGTCTGCCTCTTTACCTCTTCCTTTACCTGTGCCGATACCTTTTTTCCGTCGATAATCTGCATAGAAAGAATCCTCCTTTTTTCTGTTTATAATTAAGAATACAATACCTGTTATAAAAATTACTGCCGAAAGAACCTGTGACACCCTTATGTCTGCTCCGAAAATTTGGAACGGAAGATAAAGGCTGTCTGTTCTTAGTCCTTCAACAACTGTTCTTTCAAATCCGTACCACACAAGGTACATAAAGAAAATCTGTCCCGAATATTTCTGCTTATATTTCCCGTAGAAATGGAGAAGTACAAATCCGAGCAGGCACCACATTGATTCGTAGAAGAAACACGGGTGAACTCCTATGTTGTCTGTTCCCTCGCTCATCATTCTCCAGGGCAAATCCGTAGGAGCGCCGTATGCCTCCTGATTCATAAAATTGCCCCATCTGCCTATTCCCTGTCCGATAAGGAAACCGACCATTGCAATGTCAAGAACAGGCATAATTTCCATTTTCTGTATTTTGGCAACAGTCAAACCGCCGAGCAACGCACCGATTATTCCGCCGTAAATAGCAAGTCCGCCGTTGTTGATATAGAGAATTTCAATCGGGTTCTGTCCGTAATAATCCCATTTGAAGAAACAGAAATACAGTCTTGCACCGATAATTCCCGTAATCATTCCTGCAAAAACACAGTTGATAAGCTTTGAACCGTTAACCTTGTAACGGGGAGCGCTTTTCCACGCATAAAGTACGGCAAGCAAAAGTCCGCAGGCAATGATTATTCCGTACCAATAGACCTTGTAATCACCGATTGAAAATGCAATCGGGTTAATATCAAATTCCCAGCCAAATCCGGGAAACTGCACATGATACGGCATAATTACACCTCATCAGGCTGTTTTACAACAGACAAAGTACAGTTGTCAACATCGAGCATTTCGGCAAGCCTTGCGTTGATATCCTCAAGCTTTGCATTTGCAACCGCATCAATGTAGGCAAAAATTTCGTTACCCTGCATTGCGTAGTCGATGATTGAATTTGAAATTGCGCTTACTGAGTTGAGCGATGAAACCGAATCACCATAAACAGACTTTCTTGCAATTTCAAAGTCCTCTTTGTCAATACCGTTTTTCTTAATATCCGAGATATACTGCTTAATCATCTCAGCAGCCTGTTTCGGCGCTCTTGATTCACCGCCGAAGATTACCGAGCAATAACCCGGACCTTCAAAGAGTTCATAAGAAAAGCTTGAATTGATGAGGTTTGAATCCATAAGATTTCTGTAGAGCATGCTCGTGTTTGATGCAAGTGCCGAAAGAAGAATATCTGTGCATGCAAGCTGCTTTTCGTTAAGAGGCTTGTCTGCTTTCTCTTTGAAGCCGAGATTGAACAAAGGCATTGAAACAGGGAAAGTCTGCTCAACATAAGGTTCTTTGATTTCATAAGGCTCTGTTTCAAAATAGTTTTTGATTTCCTTTTTCTCACAAGGCTTGAGCATTTTGTCGGCAACTTTAAGCACACCGTCAACCGTTACATTGCCCGCAACGCAGAGAATCATATTATTGAGGTTGTAGAACACATTGTAAACTTCATAAAGCTTTTCGGCTGTAATTTCTGCAATTGTTTCAACCGTACCTGCAATATCAATTTTTACAGGGTGATTGTGGTACATACCCTCAAGCATATTGAACATTACTCGCCAATCGGGAGAGTCGTCATACATTTTGATTTCCTGACCGATAATGCCCTGTTCCTTTGCAACTGTCTGAGCCGTAAAGTAGGGATCCTGAACAAAATCGAGAAGAATTTCAAGACTTTCGTCAAACTTGTCCGTACATGAGAAAAGATAGCAGGTTTTTTCAAAGCTTGTATATGCGTTTGCATTTGCGCCTGTTTTTGCGTATCTTACAAACGCATCACCTTCTTCACTTTCAAAAAGCTTGTGTTCAAGGTAATGGGCGATACCGTCGGGAACTGTAATTATATCGCCGCCGTTAACGGAAAACTTTGTGTTGATACTGCCGTAGCGTGTGCCGAAAATTGCATATGAAGAAGTGTAACCCTCTTTTGGATAAACAAAAATTGTAAGTCCCGATGGATGTTCAACTTTATAATAGCTGTCGCCTGCAATTTCCGATTTGATTTCTGTAATATTCATTCTGTCCGCCTCCCTTACTTATTTTTGAGAACATAAACCGTATCGAGCAAGAGCTTGTTTGCTGCATTTACAATCTGCTCTTTTGTAACGGCATTAACCTCAGCGGAAACTTCTTCAACAGTTTCAAGGTCACCGTTAAAAATTCTTCCTGTGTACCAGTTTTCAATACCGCTTACGCTGTCGCTGCTTGACTTGAACGAATTAACAACAGCAAGCTTTGTTGCCTCAATTTCAAAATCTGTAATTTCGCCGTTCTTCATGTCCTCAATTTCTTTGAGAATAGCTTTTTCGGCTTTTTCAAGATTTTCGCCCTCAACACCGCTGTTGATGTACATTATGCCCTTGATTGAATCATAGGAGGACGAGCAGTAATAGCAAAGGCTCTGCTTTTCGCGAACATTGTTAAAGAGTTTTGAGCTTGCAGTACCGCCGAGAACAGCGCACATAAGTCTTTCGGCAACCACCTCTTCATCACCTGCGGAAATCTGTGTTCTGAATCCCATGACAAGCTTTGACTGTGAGAGCTCCATTTCCTCTGTAATATGTTTTTCTTTTGAAACATTCTTAACAACATCAGTAGATGAAGTCACAACATTTCTTTCGATATTTGCAAAGGCTTTCGCAAAAACCTCCTTTGCCTTATCGGCAGGGCTGTCGCCTATATAGAGAATCTCAAATTTTGCGGTTTTGAGAAGATTCTGCCATGCCTTGCAGAGTGATTCGGCAGTTGCGGCCTTGATTTTTTCGGCTGTACCGTAACGCTTGATTCCGAAAACCTCATCCTTGCACATATGCTTTATAAGCTGTCCCATTGCATAGATTCGCTTTTCGTTGAATTCCGAATCAATCACATCAAGAAGCTGTCTGCGTTCCTGTTCAAGTTCGCTTTCAATAAAAGCGTTGTTCTTGACATTCGGCTCAAAAATTACGCTGCACAAAAGCTCCGAAAGTTCTTTGGCAATGCTGACATCATCAAGAGAATATCTGTCATCAAGACCTGATACGGAAATTTTAATTACCTGGCTTTCACCGTGTTTTGAAAGCGAAGACGTGAGGTCTGCACCGTAAAGTGAACTGAGTTTTTTGCTGAGAACAGTAAAATCGGGATATTTTTTGCATGAACGAACAAGCAATCCGCCCACAAGCGCATTCTCCGACGCTGTTTCGACAGAAAGCGGAACAACAATATTCACGCTGATTTTCATAGTTTTAAAACGGCTGTCCTTAATGTTTGTAAAGTAAACACCGTTTGCAATTTCATTTCTGTTGATGAAATTCATTTAATCAACTCCGTTTTCAGATTATCATTCATATTGTATCACATTTTGATTTATTATAAAAGAGATATAAGAAAAAATAACAAAAGTGCAATAGCAATTTGAAACAATTTTACTTTTTCGTACAAGGCTATCGACATATTTTCTGAATTTTTACCGCAATTTTATCTGCATAAGAATCTGTTAAGTTTATTGCTTTTAATTGTATCATAAATAAAAACAAATGCAACTATACGAACTTATTGACAAACTTGTCTGCCGATTTTTGGAAGTATTGGCATTAAATTCCGGATTTTGCATTTATTCTTTGTCTTTGCTTATCGTATGATGACCGAGAAAGTGCCTGTTTTTCAAAAGCAGTCATTCTGAAAGAAATACGGCACAGCGGTTTCTATACCTACTGTGCCGTATTCACTATATTTCCGTGACAGAGCGTAAAATATTACTTATCTTTAATTTTGGCAGAATGTTTTTTACTCTTACCGAATGCCGTTACTCCTTTCATAACGCCGCCGCTGATAATCAGCAATGCAATCCACAAAATAAGGTTGCTGTTGTCGCCTGTCTGAGGGGACTTTGAATCATCAGGCAATTTAGCCGTTACGGTGTCAGCCTTTTTGATTTCTTCGGTTGGCGCATCTACATGCTCAGAGATTGCCTTTTTGCAATAATCGCAGATATGGTTTTTATCCTTATCTACATGCTCAGAGATTGTCTTTTTGCAATAATCGCAAATATGGTCTTTATCTGCGTCATTATGCAGACATACATATCCGCATTCTCGGCACACACCGTCTTTCCACTCATGTGCTTCACTTGGCACAATCACAGCGCCACAGCAGTTCCATTTTTGTTCGTGATTAAAAGCGGTTCTTGTCGTCCACTCCTGTACACCGCCCTTGTGGTTTGTTCCGTCAAATTCTCCGTAGGCTTTACCGCAGACATCACATACCGCCTTTTCGGTACAGGTGGCATTGCCGCCTGAGCAATTTTCGGTTTCAAACGCATCGCATCCGTCCACGGTACATTTTCGGGTATGCTTACCGTCATTGTCAGATACCCATTCGCCAAAGGTATGACCGTTGTTGACTGTTACGGTCATCTCTGCATTATTGCCCGCTTTGTCGGTGACAACTATCTTCTGCTCGCCGTTTGTCGGTGGGAGAACAAAACCTCCGTCTGCATCAAGCGTAACCACCGTACCGTTTACGGTAACGGTATCAACATACTTCTCATCAACAGTAACGGTTTGTGCCTCACAATAGGTCTTGCCGTTCTCAATACCGCTGATTACAGGCTGAATATTATCAAGCGTTAATCGGTCGGTGCGAAGGTATGTTATGTTAATATTTTCATCAACAAGCATTACATAAACAATATATTCTCCGTTGGGTTCTATGCAAAACGGTTTTTCATATGCACGGAATACAAGAGAGTTCAGTTCAGCCTCGGAAAGCTCCTTATCTGTTACCAAATAGGATACAAACACAACTCCGCTGTTATCTACGGCATTTATAGTTACCTCCTGTGTATCCTTAAAGAATATGCCAAAGGTAAGCTCGTTTAAGAATTCATTCCATTTATTCGTGCCTATGATAATTTCGCCCGTCGGCTTTTCGGTATCTTTCCACCGTGCCGTGATTGTAATGTTTTCGGCAGGCATGGTTTCGGGGATTTCCTTATCCCATCCCTTAAAGGTATAACCGTTTTCTTGTCGGATTGTCAGGGGCGGTAATTTCCGTACCGTAATCCTGAGTAATGGGTGCAATCTCACTTCCGCCGTTGGTATCAAAGGTTATTGTGTACTGATTGATTTCCCATTGTGCTTTAACCGTTATATTCTCCGCAGGCATGGTTTCGGGGATTTCCTTATCCCAACCCTTAAAGGTATAACCCTCTCTTGTCAGGGTCGGAGCGGTAATCGGTGTGCCGTAATCCTGCGTTATGATAATATCCGCTTTGCCGTTTTCGGGCTTGACTGTGACGGTATATTGATTGATTTCCCACTTCGCCCAATACTCTTTATTACCTGTTTCTGCACCGCCGATTGCCGTAACAGGAGAGCCGGTCAGATTTTCGTTGTCATACCAGCCCTTGAACGTGTGGCCTGTATAGGTCATATCGTCCGCCGCCGGGAGTGTTGCACCCACGCCGTAGGTGTATCCGGTGACATTGCCGTTGTTGATCGTGCCGCCGTTCGTATTCAAGGTTACGGCGTAGGTCGGGGCTGTCCACTGCACCGTCAGTTCCGTCACATCAGAAGGAACACTACCGCCGGGTTCGTAGGAATTGCCATTGCCGTCAAGCCACATAAAATAATTATCGGTATCTCCGTCCGGGCGGGTCAGACCATCGGATGCGGGAGCGGTAAATGTACTGCCGTTTTTCACGATGATTTGAATATCCTCGGAGCTATTACCCAGCGTTCCGCCGCCAAGGTCAAGGGTAACGACCTTCAGTCCGTCAGAGCCCAGTGTATCAGGGTTCAGGACTTCAAGGACGGGGCGGAAGCCGAAGGTCGAGTAAGAAGTATTGTAGCTGGTCCAGAAACGGGCCGAACGTTTCCACCCGCGAACCGCACGGAACGACGCCGAAATTCTTATAGTAGTATCTTGTCCACACGAAAGCATCTCCCTCCAGTTTTTGATATATCCGTCGTCCTTATCCAGTATCTTATCCCATTCGTTGCTTTTGGGCGTGCCGCGTTCTGAATCACCTGAGCCTGTATAACTACTTCCCACAGACGGCGCACGCAGCGTATAGTCCACGCCGCCGCTGGCATAATTTTTGCCGAAAATCAGATCTGCGGTATTCAGGGCATCCCAGCTTACCGTATGCGTTACGGCATAGTCCGCAATGAATAGGCTGTGGGGATATTTATTCTTCTGAGCATACTCCTCGGTGGTTGCCGTTTCCGATGTGAGCCTATAAGCGTTGACCGTACCCACATAGGTAAAAGGCACATAATGAAGTGTGCTGTCCGGTAGATTGCTGTTTACCGTTCCCGAAATATTCATTGCCGAAAGGTCAAAATAGTATCTGCCGCCAGGGGCGAGGGTAAACTGTTCGTCAGGCTGACTTTCCACCGTCAGCGTGACATCCGCAAAAGCACTTGCAAGGTCGGTCTTGCAGTCACCGTTATACTGCTCGCTGAATACCTTCATGGTATAGTCGCCCGGTGCAATGTCAGACGGGATTTTGATTTCAACCGTTCCGCTTTCGGTAGTAGGTTGTGCTACTCTGCCGTAATACTGTGCGCCGTTGTTATCCGCCAGGATGACAGAGATATATTCATTTTTCCCTGTGGTCGCCCCTTTGTAATTCAGCGTAACGGTATCGTCGGGGGCGGCGCTGACAGTTTTTTCCGTTACGGCAAAATTGCGTCTACTATCTAAAAGCGTCAGCTTCCATTCGTTTCCGCTGTATTTGGAAACTTCGGTCAATCCTCCGTCAGGCTTTCCGCCCACAGCGGCAGATGCAAAAAGGACAGAGTTCATATTTAAGTTAAAAGCGGGACGAACAGTCCGATAATTATTGAAAATGAGGACAGAGTACCCAGAGTATTGGACAGAACCCTCACTACGCACGACGGCGAGATGATATTTATCGGAGCCGGGGAGCGCAGCCACCAACCGGTTGTCACCCAATTCGGATGTGCAGGATCCAAGGCACGCAGATCGTGTTTACAGCAATAGCCTCTTTTGCGGAAAGTGGCCAGAATACAGCGTTATCCACCTGCCCTCCTGCTACACAGTCGGTATTCTCTCCGTCGTAACTTCCGCTTGTAAGCGTCCGTTTCTTTACGGCAGTATTTTCTTCTGTCGTCAGCTTTTCCGCAAGCGCATCTATTGTGGCTTTCAAATTGCTCGGTGCGTATTCGTTGTTTAATATGGCATCGACAAATGGTATAACCCCCATAGCGCCTGCCGCAAGCAGGGTAATATCCCCCTTTGAGCTTGTAACACCGCTTCCGTCATAGCCGATAACTCGCCATGCAGCGGGATTATTTTCATGGTTTTGCCCGAAATACACAGTCGGTGCGGTCGCTGTGTTTACATTTTTACTTAACACACTTAGTGCATCTGCACCAAGCTGTATCGCAGCAGAGCCCCCTGCCCCAACCTCCTCGGCGAATACGCTTATCGGCGTAAGGCAGAGCATCATGCATAAAGTCAGCAGGATACTAAGTATTCGTTTTTTCATTTTTCGCCACCTCCGTTATATAAATTTAATCAAGAGCAGTTATTGTAATAGTACCTCTGAAGCCACCGAGATAAGTATTGTATGCCGAATTTTCAAAACTCAACTGCAATGTAATGTCTTTATTTGACGCATCATACATTCTGTTGAAATTAAAGGAATGTTGATCATTGGTATACGGTATTTTTGCCCCGTCTCTTTTTATTCGTGTAAGCTCCCTGCACAGATCGTCATCATAACCGTCTGTCATCTGAATAGAGTAATTGCCGCTGTTGTTAAATTCGTTTGAACCAACTTCGAGAGAACCGCTTAAGCAGACATTGTAAATATGTCCTTTTTTGAGTGTAATATTATTGCTGTAGGATGAAATCAAGCCGCCCTTGTTTATTTTTTCGTAGACAGAAATATAGACACGACTGTTATTCAGTACTGTCCTCGGAACGTTTGCCTCTCCGTAAAAATATCCCGAACAGCTGCCGTTCTGACCTGCATCACCCTTGTCGCCTTTATCTCCTTTGTCACCCTTTTCGCCTTTTTCACCAGTGTCTCCTTTGTCGCCTTTTTCACCGTCAACTCCTGTGGCTTTCACTCCCGTATCGGTCGTTCCAATCCACCAGTTGCCGTTTTCACCGATGAACGGGGTGTTGCCGTCTTTGCCGTCAGCGCCGTTTTGTCCGTTTGTTCCGTCCTTACCGTCAACACCGTCCTTGCCATCGGCACCGTCCTTACCGTCAACACCGTCTTTACCGTCAGCACCGTCTTTGCCGTTTATACCGTCCTTACCGTCTGCGCCGTCAAGACCTTTCAAAATTGAAAGATCGTAAAGGTTAAGCCACATTTCATCGCCGACATAACGCCACTGTAGGTTATTTTCATTTACACGGAACTCCGGTGTTTTTCCGTTTGCTCCGTCCTTACCGTTCTCTCCGGCATCTCCTTTATCTCCCTTGTCGCCTTTTTCACCGTCAACACCTGCGGCTTTTACGCCAATGTCGGTCACTCCGAGCCACCAGTTGCCGTTTTCACCGATGAACGGCGTATCGCCGTTTTTGCCGTCAAGACCATCGACACCGTTCTTTCCGTCGATTCCGTCTTTTCCGTCAAGACCTTTCAAATTTGAAAGATCGTAAAGATTTAACCATATTTCATCGTTGACATAACGCCATTGAAGATTGTTTTCATTTACACGGAACTCCGGTGTTTTTCCGTTTGCTCCGTCTTTACCGTTCTGCCCTGTGGGTCCTTTTATATCGGAAATGGCAACAAGGTTTTGCCAGTCTTCTCCCTCATAGCGCCACTGTATATATTCTGTTGTTCTTTGTACCTCTATGTTTTTGCCGTCAAGACCGTCTTTACCGTCAGTACCATTTTTCCCGTCAGTGCCATCTTTGCCGTCAACGCCGTTTTTACCGTCAACACCGTCTTTTCCGTCAATGCCGTCTTTGCCGTCAACGCCGTTTTTTCCGTCAAGACCGTCTTTTCCATTAGTACCGTCTTTGCCGTCAATGCCGTTTTACCGTCAAGACCGTTCTTTCCGTCAAGACCGTTTTTGCCGTCAATGCCGTTTTTTCCGTCAGTACCGTCTTTGCCGTCAATGCCGTTTTTACCGTCAATACCGTCTTTCCGTTAAGACCGTTTTTGCCGTCAAGACCGTTCTTTCCATTAATACCGTTTTTTCCGTCAGTACCGTCTTTGCCGTCAAGACCGTTCTTTCCGTCAGTGCCGTTTTTTCCGTCAGTACCTCTGAGCGTGTTAAGAGCTACAAGATCGTGCCATTCCTCTTCGGCGGTATCTCTCCATTGGATTGCTGTGCCGTTGTTTCGCACCTCCGGCAACAGGGTTTTGCTATTTTCCGCCTTGCTGCATACGGCAGCAAATGCAATGCAAAGTACGATGCAAAGCACAAGACAGAGTGCGGTAGTAATACAGTATATTCGTTTTTTCATTTATCATTGCCTCCTCTCAAATATTGTGAACGGTATTTATCAGCAAACAGGGCAACACCCTGTTTTAAGACCTCCATTTGGGTTTTTAAATAATATTCATCCTCAAACATAGCATAGTGTACACAGGCACGGACAAATATAAAAATGAGCGGTGTAATTACCGTGTACGGAATGCCGATTTTCGGCTCAAGCCGCTTTGCATACTCGGTATAGCGCTCATTTACCCCCTCAAAGAATTTCTTGCCGTGCTCAATATATTTCGGATGGGTATAGACCTGATACATCAGCCGATATTTCTTGCCGTGCTTCTTTGCGGTCCAATACGGAACCTCTTTCACAAATCGAACAACATCCTTCGGGTCGGTGGGAGCTTTTTCCATAAAATCATCCTCGACCTTTTCCATACAGTATGCAGTTGATTCAATAATCAGTTCATCAACACTGTTGAAATAGGAATACAGATTTCCCGTTGTACAGCCACACGCTGCCGCCAAAGCCTTGATGCCCGTACCTGTCAATCCGTTTTCAGCATAGCATTCAAAGCATTTTTCCATCATTTCACGCTTACGCTCGTTGTGCTGTTCCTCTGTTGTTCTCATAAAGTTCGCTTCCTTTTGATAACTAATCGATTAATTAATTATAGTATAGCACAGAGCTACGGTAATTTCAACAATTAATTAAGAAAAAATCGCAAAATATTAAATTTTTATCACATCTGTCGGAAACTTTACTTCTATTGCAGTACCCTTTTCCGAACTCTCTTCCACACGAACCTTACCATTGTGCAGTGCAACGATTTCCCACACCAAAGAAAGTCCCAATCCAACTCCGCCGTATTCTCTGCTTCGGGATTTATCTACACGAAAGAAGGACTGAAAAATACTTTCTCTGTATTGTTCGGGGATGCCGTAGCCGGTATCCGCAACCGTAATAACAAGCTGATTGTCTTTGTGCGTTACGGTAATATTCACTGTACCGTCAAAACGGTTGTAGCGTATAGCGTTTTCGGTCAGATTGTATAACAAACGGTAAATCAGCGTGTCACTGCCTGTCATAACAGCGTCGCCCGTGCTTTCAAGTGTAACATTGTTCTTCTCTGCAAGGGGCGCAAGGTCAGTGAAAATCTCTTCTACCATAGGACCTATCTCTATGCGGTCGGCACACGATACTGTCCGCAGCTCGCTCATTTCCAACAGGGTTTTTGTCATTTGTGTCATTCGTTCGGTCTGCTCACGCAACAATCGGAGAAACTCCGCCGTTTCAGGCGATACCCCGGGATGCTCTGCCGAAAAAAGTTCAAGCTGTGCCTGCATAAGCGAAAGCGGCGTGCGCAACTCATGTGCGGCGTTTCCCGTGAACTGTCGTTGAGCGGTAAATCCCTCATCAAGACGGTCAAGCATCCGATTGAACGACTTGACAAACTGTCTCAGTTCAGGCGGAACTTCTTCGGTTATCTTCATATCCGTCAAATTGTTAGGTTGAACCTTTTCAACCCGAGCGGTAAAAGTACGCAGAGGCTTCAGCGCATGCCCGCTTAAAAAATACGCAAGCACACCGCCTAACAATGTTGCCGCCGCCGTAATATACCAATTGGTAGCGATAAAGGATTCCTGTGCTCCGTTAATTACAATAGTCAATTCACGATCAAGCTTTTCGTGTTCGGGATCGAAAAAGTCAGGTTCTCCTTTGTCCGTATCACCGTAACCTGTAACATAAGAGCCTATGGAATCCATATAATGGCTGCCGGAATAGCCGATAAGAACATTCATAAAAATGCAGGTAGCTCCGATAAGAAGTGCAGTCATCAGAGTTATGCGCCATTGCAAGGATAGCTTTTTCATACTTTTTCTTCCTCCATAACATATCCTTCACCAATGCGATTGCGAATCGGGTCATAGCCGAGTGCCGCACGCAGTTTCTTTCGTAATGCAGATATATGTACTCTTATTGAATTGCTGAAATTGTCAACACTGTTATCCCAAACATGGTCGAGCAGTTCTTCCTGACTGACGGGGCGACCTTGATTAAGAAGTAAATATTCAAGTATTCCGATTTCTTTTCGGGTAAGTGACAGCTCCTGACCGTCAGCAACGGCAACACGGGCTTTGGTGTCAAAAGCAACCTTTCCACAGTTCAAAACAACAGTGTTTTGTGTAAACCGCCGGCGAGTCAGACTGCGTATTCTTGCCTCAAGCTCCTCCAAATGAAAAGGCTTTGTCAGATAATCGTTTGCTCCGGCATCCAATCCCTCCACCTTGTCGGCAACCTCACAGCGTGCCGAAAGAATTAACACACCGGTATCTCTGTCGGTTTGTCGCAGAGTTCGCAGTACCGTCATCCCGTCTGCACCGGGTAAATTCAGATCAAGTAAAACAAGATCGTACTTTTCTATTCCGAGCAACTCATTTGCTTTGTTTCCGTCATAACAAAAATCAACGCTGTATGCCAATCTTTTAAGGCTGCGAACAATTGTCTCGCACAGCGCACGCTCGTCTTCAATTACTAAAATACGCATAGAAACTCTCCTTGTTGTGTTTTCATATTGTTGTGTTTTCATATTTCTTTGATAATTTAATTATATCATTATATCGCTCAGACATAAAGTTTTTGTTAAGTTTTCGTTCTTAACAGGGATTTTACATCATCTGTGCTACAATGAGAGCACAAAAGAAAGGAGTGACCGAATTGACTCGAAAGAAAAAAGCCGTATTTCAGATCGTACTGATTATCTGCGGAATTACGATGCTGTGTTACGGAGCTCTGCGTGGAGAGGCAGAAACCGTGTTAAGCAAGGCAATCCGGCTGTGTTTGGAGTGTGTGGGAATTGGATAACAAAGAACCGAAGAAAAAAAGAGGCGGTGTATCGCAGTTTCTCTCACGCTTTCGATGGCTTATTCAAGCAGGAGCAACTTTGCTGAGTAATATTCATCTGCCGAATTTATTGAAGGGCAGAATTTATCAAGGCAACGGAAAGGCTGTTTGCGTTCCGGGACTGAATTGCTATTCCTGCCCTGCGGCATCGGGTGCATGCCCAATCGGCTCGTTTCAGGCTGTGGTGGGTTCGTCAAAATTCAGTTTTTCATATTATATCACAGGATTCCTCATATTGATAGGAGTTCTGCTCGGGCGTTTTATCTGCGGTTTTTTGTGTCCGTTCGGATGGCTTCAGGAACTGTTACATAAGATACCGACAAAAAAGCTTTCCACTAAAAAGCTGAAGCCGCTGACATACATAAAATATGCAGTTTTGCTTTTTGCTGTAGGTTTGCTGCCAATGCTCATTACAAACGATGTGGGTATGGGAGATCCTTTTTTCTGTAAGTATCTTTGTCCTCAAGGAGTACTCGAGGGAGCAATCCCTCTTGCCGCCATTGATTCGGGAATCCGCGCCGCACTGGGTACGCTCTTTTCGTGGAAGTTTGGCATATTGATTACGGTAATCGTACTGAGTGTACTTTTCTACAGACCGTTCTGCAAGTGGCTGTGTCCTCTCGGTGCATTTTATGCATTGCTTAACAAGGTGTCGCTTTTCGGAATGAAAGTAGACAAACACAAATGCATTTCCTGCGGAAAGTGTGCCAAAGTATGCAAGATGGATGTAGATGTAACCAAAACTCCCGACCACACCGAATGCATACGCTGCGGTAAGTGTATCCGTGCCTGTCCTACCAAGGCGGTCAGCTTTCGCTACGGCTTTGGCAAAGGAAAAGAAAATGATTGTCCCGCTGAAAAAGCGGAAACAGCAAAACAAAAAATTGAAACAGAAATTGAAACAAAAATTAAAACAGGAATTGAAACAAAAATTAAAACAGGAATTGAAACAGAAAAGGAGTAAACACTATGAAAACGACTAAAATTTTAAGCTTACTGACTGCCCTGATGATGTTGTTAAGCTTTGCCGCCTGTGGCACAGCCAAAGGCAATACGACGAATACTACTGCAAATAAGAAAAGCGAAACGGCTATGCTGACAGCTGTGAATCCGAAAACAAAAGACGAGGCCGCCGACCTGCATCAAAAACTGATGGCACAGGAAAATGCTATTCTTTCCGAAAACAGCAAACTTTGGGAAAAGGTATTTCTTTCAGCCGATAAGGGTATGGCGAAGATTGAGGACGGCGGAAACTACGGTGATTTTCTTCTGAAAACGATTGACGGTATCAAGGATCAGTTCAGTGCAGATGAGTTGAAGCTGCTTAATGAAGGCGCCGAAGAGATTAAGGAAATTGAAGGAAAGCTGACGCTTTTGGAACAAAAATTTCCCGGATGCGGAGAAAAACCGTCTGATGGAGATATGAGCGTTCCGGCTGAAAACGGTAAGCCCATCGAAAAGGATGATCTGAAGAAATTCCCGACATTTGACGGCAAGGATCTTGACGGAAACGAAGTTAAGAGCAGTACGCTTTTTGCAAAAAATACCGTTACTGTAGTAAACTTCTGGTTTACCACCTGCAATCCCTGCGTGGAAGAACTTGCCGACCTGGAAGCTCTGAATAAACAGCTTAGCAAAAAAAGGCGGAGCAGTAGTCGGAATCAATTCATTTACACTTGACGGTGACAAAACGGCTATCTCTGACGCAAAAAATATTCTGGCAAAAAAGGGTGTGACCTACAAAAACATTTGGTTTGATTCAAAAAGTAAAGCCGGAGAATTCACATCCGGATTGTACTCCTACCCCACAACTTATGTTGTCGATAAAAACGGTAATATTGTAGGAGAACCGATTGTCGGTGCAATAACCTCCGAAAAGCAGTCTGAAAAGCTGCAAAAGTTGATTGATCAGGCAATTGCAAACAGCAAGGACTGATGTGTACCCTGTCCCGACAAAGTATCAATAATGCATATTTTCAGGTTCTGTAAATTTTACATATAGATTCCAACAAATATGCCAATAATTAAGCCCATATAATTTTTCGTACAACAAAACCTCCTGCAATGGATTTTACTCTGTGCAGGAGGTTTATTCTTATTCCGATATTTTTTATTTCATCATTATATCTGTATAAAAATTTTACATAGCTGTAAAGCTGTTTATCATCACAATAAATTTGTATTCTGTTCAAGCATTAAAAAAGAGGCTCCTTCGAGCCTCCTTTCAGCAGTTGTTCTACCCTATTTTATTGTAGAGTTTGTTACTGTCAAAATGCAAATATCAAAACTGCCGATGCGAGAAAAAGTGCAAAGGTAATCGGCTGAATTTTTATGTATTTTTCAACTTTTGCAATTCGCTCATCAGAAAATTGATTTGAGTTTGCAACATTTTTGTAATCACGATATGAAAATGCGAATATAAAAATCGACACTATAACGAACACAATATAAAACAAAAACAAATAATTCTCCAGCAACGAACCGTAGTACTTTGTTATCAAAGAAAATGCAAAGCAAGCTGTCTGGAAAATCGGAGCTAAAATACAGGCTTGGATTGTTCTGTCGCATTTATCCTCCGGTCTGTCATCCTCTTCATT
>ENA-OQKL01000025-OQKL01000025.1-human-gut-metagenome-genome-assembly--contig:-NODE-25-length-52174-cov-5.336753_pt1 | contig 52174 bp, 46 predicted proteins | sample MGYA00242779_ERZ504800 | MGnify/ENA primary metagenome ERZ504800 (study PRJEB26092, sample SAMD00036410) | human gut metagenome | host: Homo sapiens | study: EMG produced TPA metagenomics assembly of... | reverse complement strand
CTCCTCGAACACGGTATCAGTGGCATATGGAATGATATGAATGAGCCTGCAAGCTTCAATGGACCACTGCCGGATGATGTACAGTTTGAGTATGGAGCACATGAAAAGGTTCACAATATTTACGGACATTTTATGGCAAAAGCCACATATGAGGGACTTGCGAAAAATGATGGTGGAAAACGTCCGTTTGTACTTACCAGGGCTGCATATGCCGGAAGCCAGAAATACTGCGGTGGCTGGACCGGAGACAATCACAGCATCTGGGCGCATATAGCACTTTCGCTTGAGCAGGTGTGCAATCTGTCAGTCAGCGGACTTGCCATGTGCGGCAGCGATATAGGCGGTTTCGGAAGTGATACTACACCGGAGCTTCTTGTCAGATTTTATGAGGCAGCAGTATTTGTGCCGTTTTTCAGAAATCATTCAGCGATGGGAACACGCAGACAGGAGCCTTGGCAGTTTGACGAGACTACGATAGATGCAGTCAGAAAGACAGTAAAGCTCAGATACAGATTTATCCCATATATATATGATCTGGCACATGAGTGTGAAAAGACAGGAGCACCTATCGTGCGCCCGCTCGTATACGAATATCCTGCAGATAAGCATGTGAGAAATATTTCCGATGAATATATGCTCGGAAGCTTTGTACTGGTTGCACCTGTGATCGCACCGGGCAAGGAGGCAAGAGAGGTTTATCTGCCTGACGGCGACTGGTATGATTACTACACAGGCGAAAAATACAGTGGCGGCAGATATATTTTAGCAGATGCACCACTTGATAAAGTACCTGTCTTCATAAAAGCAGGAGCCATTATCCCTGTAGCAGACGGAGAAATCCGCTCTACAGAGGACATTACAGAGGATAAGATCAGTATACTGACATATCCGGGCAAGGGCAGCTTCGTGCATTATCAGGATGACAATGAGACGTTCGCATACAGAAACGGTGCGTATAATGCTGTTGAGTATACCCTGGATGGGGATAAGCTCGAGAAGAAGGTGTTGCATAAGGGATTGTAAAAATACATAACCTTAAATTTAAAATTCAATATCAACCTCAATAGGGCAGTGGTCTGAACCGAGCACATCGGTATGGATCGCTGCCTTTTGCAGCTTATCATTGATGCGCTTTGATGTGATAAAGTAGTCGATACGCCAGCCTGCGTTCTTCTCGCGTGCCTTAAAACGGTATGACCACCATGAATATATACCCTCGGCATCCGGATAAAAATATCTGAAGGTATCGGTAAAGCCGGAACCTAAAAGCTCTGTCATTTTAGCACGTTCCTCATCTGAAAAACCTGCATTTTTGCGGTTGGTTTTTGGATTTTTCAGGTCGATTTCATTGTGTGCGACATTCAGATCACCGCACAGTACGACAGGCTTTTTGGCATCAAGAGCCTTAAGGTATTCACGGAAATCATCCTCCCACTGCATACGGTACGGCAGCCTTTTTAGTTCATTCTGTGAGTTTGGAGTGTAACAGGTTACGAGATAGAAATTGTCATATTCGAGTGTGATGACACGTCCTTCCCTATCATGCTCCTCAATGCCTATGCCGTAAGACACTGATAATGCCTTGTTTTTGGCAAAAATGGCTGTGCCGGAATAGCCTTTTTTCTCGGCGTAATTCCAGTACTGGTGATAGCCCGGCAGGTCAAGGTCAATCTGTCCCGCCTGTAGCTTGGACTCCTGAATACAAAAGAAATCCGCATCTATACTGTTAAAAAAATCAAGGAAACCTTTCTGGACGCATGCGCGCAGTCCATTTACATTCCACGATATAAATTTCATGTCTTAGTCCTCCATATCACTGCAATCTCCTAATAAAATAACAAAATCGCATTTTCTTTTTGGCAATTTTACTACAAAATCGCATTTTTTAAAAGAGGTTTGTATCTGCAGATTGAACTTTTTCCATAAAATACGTATAGAGTAAGAAAATACGCAAGTAAAATTTCTTACAGCACATCGCTTCCATCAGGAATCTTTGAGATGATAGTTCGGTTGATCCTTATTAAGAATAATGTCGAAACAGTAAAGGATATCACCTCTGCTATCGGGAAAGCCCACCATACAGCGTGAAGTCCACCAAGCTTTGAAAGGATGTATGCTGCCGGAATTAAAACCACAAGCTGACGCATGATTGATACGATCATGGAAAAGACTGCTTTTCCCAAAGCCTGGAATACTGTGCCGACGATAATACAAAACCATGCAATGAGGAAATGCACTCCGATTATTCTGAGCGCCGGAACACCGATTTTGAGCATATCGTCAGAGGCGCTGAACATTCCAAGAAGCACCTTTGGTATGAACTCAAAGCAGGCAAAGCCAACGAAGAGCAGACAGAATGCGGTTATCAGGCTGACCTTTATTGTCTTAACCATACGCTTTCTGTTCTGTGCACCGTAGTTGAAGGCGATGATAGGTGTGATTCCGTTGTTCAGTCCGAATACAGGCATAAAGAAGAAGCTCTGCAGCTTGAAATAAACACCGAAAACAGCAGCGGCAGTCGATGAAAAGCCGATAAGTATTCTGTTCATGGAATATGTCATTACTGAGCCTATAGACTGCATAATGATCGACGGAATACCAATAGCATAAATGGTTCCCATGATTTTGAAATCCGGGCTATAGCCCTTGAAGCTCAGCTTGATATCATGATTGAATTTGTGGTTGCAGACAAAAGCAACAACGGCGGCCACGCACTGTCCCACAACGGTTGCCACAGCAGCACCGGTAGCACCGAGCTTAGGGAATCCAAGAAGTCCAAAGATCATGATAGGATCCAGAATGATATTTGTGATGGCACCGCAAAGCTGTGAGGTCATGCTGAAAATAGTTCTTCCTGTCGAGGTAAGCACCCTCTCAAAAAAGATTTCCGCAAAAATACCAAATGAAAAAATCATAACAGTACTCAGGTAGCTCACACCCATATCCATGATTTCGACATCAGCATTTCCAATCTGACTCATGTAAAAAGGCTTTACGATTGTAAGTCCGAGAATCAGAAATATTACGTAGCTGAATGCATATAGTACGGCACCGTTGATGCCGATTTTGTTGGCCTCGTCGTATTTATGGGCGCCGAGTGACTTTGACAGCAACGCGTTTACACCTACACCGGTACCGGTTGCGACAGCGATGATGAGTGTCTGCAAAGGGAAGGCAAGTGAAACTGCTGTGAGTGCGTTTTCGGACAGCTTTGCAACGAAAATACTGTCCACGATGTTGTATAGAGCCTGTACGAGCATGGAAATCATCATAGGCAAAGACATGTTAAAGACAAGTCTGCCGATAGGCATGGTTCCCATCTTGTTCTCTGTTACAGGGGCTGAATTTGTTTCCTGACTCATAATTCCTCCTATTGTAAATGATTGTAATTTAAACTTCCGGCATTATATATGTAGGAAGCTTTAGTTATTAAAATTAAAATCACCGGTAGATTAGCCGGTGTTTAAAATGTGCAACAAAGCGCCAATTACATATAATACCATGACTGCAGGATACTTTCAAGGTATTATATAACTGTTAAATCATATCATAATAGTTAATGAAAAAATGACCTCAAAAAGTATAGCATTGCAGGGTATAAATTACAATAACCGCTTGACAAAATGACAGAGAGATATATAATTAGTTCAAAAATGAATAATTCAAAAATGTATAACAAAGCAGCAAAATAGGAAAAGGAAAGAAGGAATATCACATATGAAATTTAACTTTGAGTTTGCAGAGAAAATTTCGCGAACCTACAGCGATGAGTGCAGACCACTGTGTCATGAGCTAAAGCTTCCGCAGACAGCCTTTGATATACTCATGTTTCTGGCGAACAATCCGGAATATAAGACGGCAAGGGATATAGTTGAAATAAGAAAAATCAAGGCAAATCTTGTGTCTGTAAATGTTGATAAGCTTGTGAATGAAGGCTATCTGGAGAGAAAACCTGTGGAAAATGATAGGAGGAAGACGGAGCTTGTCTGTACAAAAAAGGCCGGGACTGTCATTGAAAGAGGAAGGCGTATACAGCAGCAGTTTACAGCAAATCTGTTTGCAGGGGTAGATGAGGAGCAGAAAAAGCAGCTGACGATTGTTATGGAACAGCTTGAGAATAATATGGATGAAATAATCAGGAGGAAATCACACAAATGAGCACATTAATAACCTATAATAGTAACATTTTTTGCCGGTATGGGTGCAGGCCTTGGAACCGGCTTTGCGGGACTAAGCGCAGCAGCAGTAATAAGCCCTATGCTCATTACATTTTTGGGAATGGACCCTTATATGGCAGTGGGAATAGCCCTGTCGTCTGATGTACTTGCCAGCGCAGTGTCAGCCTATACATATGGAAAGAACAAGAACCTTGATGTAAAAAACGGGCTCATAATGATGGTCATGGTTTTATGCTTCACGGTTGTTGGAAGCTATGTATCAAGCCTTGTGCCGTCAGCAACAATGGGCAGCTTTTCGGTATTTATGACATTTTTACTCGGAATCAAGTTTATAGTCCGTCCTGTCATGACAACAAAGGAGGCCATGCAGGGAGTTTCAGCTAAAAAGAGAGCTATCCAGTCAATCATCTGCGGTGTGCTTATCGGATTTATCTGTGGCTTCATAGGTGCGGGAGGCGGTATGATGATGCTCCTCATCCTCACATCAGTGCTTGGCTATGAGCTTAAGACTGCAGTCGGAACGAGCGTATTTATCATGGCATTTACAGCCTTTACAGGAGCTGCTTCGCACTTTGCCATCGGTGGAAAACCGGACTGGTTTGTGCTGATTTTATGTATTGCATTTACACTCCTTTGGGCGAGAATTGCAGCGGTCTTTGCAAACAAGGCATCCGCAAAAACCTTAAACCGTGCCACAGGTATTGTGCTTGTAATACTTGGCATCGTGGTATTTGCATTTTCACTTCTGAGCTGATTTATCCTTTCGGCAATTATAAAATATTTATTAAAAAAACTATAAACGCGCAGTTCGAAATTTTATCACTTTAGTTGTGGCTTTTCAAGATGAAAATAAATAATTAGTGTAACAGCTCTACAATAAATACCGCCACACAGGAAGCTACGGCCACGGTTGTAAGCCCCTTGCCCTTTAATGCAAATATCACTGCCGCGATAAGTCCTGCTGCTGCACCAACCCACCAGTTAGTAGCATAAAACACTGCCGGAATAGTCATGGCGGTTAAAACTGCATACGGAATATAGTATAGAAATGATCGCACGAAGCTGTTGTTGATCTTTTCTTTTATTGCGATAAAAGGAATAACGCGGATCAGATATGTGGAGCCCGCGAGTATGAGTAAATATATAAAAAATACACTGTTTTTCATTATGTAAAATCTCCTTATACGCTTATTATCAAATATTTAATAAATCATTCCTTATCAGTATCATCTGCAACCGGAAACAGCAGCGAACCGATAACTGCAGCCACAATGGCTACAACAGTGATGGTGATACCGCTTGAAATCCTTGACAAAAACGGTACATAGTAAAACATGCAGCTAAGCACGAGTGCAAGTACCACAACAAACACGACCGCACGCGATTTCTTCATCTCAGGAACCACGATAGCCACGAACATGCCATAAATAGCAAGACTCAGCGCACTCATAAGCCTATCCGGCAGAATGCTTCCCAGTATAGCACCTATCAGCGTACCGACAGCCCAGCCGATGTATGGAAGAGTTGAAAGTCCTGCAAAAAAGCTTCTGCTCACAGAATCCTCCTGGCTTGCCACGGCAAAAATCTCATCAGTCATCATAAAGCCGAGTATCCATCTGGAAATTCCGCTAAATCTGGAATCCGCCTTCTGTCCAACCGAAATCGACATAAAGGAATATCTTATATTAATAGTAATCTGCGAAATAAGCATCTGGAAATACTGTCCCGGATGCATCATAATTCCGATGCCTGCAAACTGTCCGGCAGATGTGACAGTGGTCATCGAAATGAGCACAGCCTGCCACCAGGATAGTCCATATGACACCGCCATAATTCCAAAAGTAAATGAAACTGACAGATATCCCAGCGCAATCGGGATTCCTGCTGTCAGTCCTCGTTTATAGTTTTCCATTCTAAATTCTCCTTAGCATAATACAACAACATGTTATTCTAGCACAAATTTCATGAAAATGCACTTTCAAATTGTTTTTGGAAACTACACCTGACTTTAAAATTATGATAAAATAATATAATTAGAGGAAAAAGGTGTTATCGATGCATGCAATTCGATGTATACCTTACAGAACCACATATAAACAAAAATAGAGGAATGGTAAAATGAAGGTTGTAGTAGCAATTGATTCATTTAAAGGAAGCATGACAAGCATGCAGGCCGGGATGGCCTGCAAAGAAGGCATATTGGCGGCAATACCGAAAGCAGATGTGGTGGTCAGACCACTTGCAGATGGTGGCGAGGGAACTGTAACTGCTTTGGTAGAGGGCATGAATGGCACATATGAACATGTTGATGTAACAGGACCGATGGGACAAAAGGTGCACGCAACATATGGAGTACTTGAGGATGATACGGCTGTTATGGAAATGGCAGAAGCGTCGGGGATCACACTTGTTGAAGGTAAACCTGATCCATGGAAAGCGACCTCATTGGGTGTGGGAGAGATGATATTGGATGCCGTGCACAAGGGCTGTCGGAATTTCATAATCGGAATAGGCGGAAGCGCAACCACTGAGGGCGGCATAGGAATGCTGTCGGCGCTTGGCTATGAGTTTTATGATGAGGATGACAATATTCTTCCACCGGTATTTGGCTCGCTTGCAAGGGTAAAAAAGATAAAGGCTGATAAGGTTCCTTCAGAATTGAAGCAGTGTCATTTCAAAATAGCATGTGATGTTACTAATCCACTGTGCACAGAGCAGGGCTGCGTATACATTTTTGGAAAGCAAAAGGGCGTACAGGAGCATGAAAAGGCACAGATGGATAAAATGATGAGACAGTATGCAGACTGTGTTGAGGAGTATGCGGGAAAAAGCTTCAGCGAGACACCGGGAGCAGGCGCTGCGGGAGGTCTTGGCTTTGCGTTTCTTTTTGGACTTGAGAACGTGGAGCTTAAATCCGGCATAGATATAGTGCTAAACGCAATACAGCTTGACAAGGAACTGAAAAATGCTGATATCGTAGTGACCGGAGAGGGCAGGCTTGATGGACAGAGCGCCATGGGAAAGGTGCCTGTCGGAGTGGCAAAAGCAGGCAAAAAAAACGGCTGTAAAGTAATCGCACTAGCAGGGAGTGTAACTGACGATGCAGTGGCATGTAATAAAGAAGGCATAGATGCGTTTTTCCCTATTATAAGAGGGGCAACAACGCTTAATGAGGCTATGGATATCAAAAATGCTCAAAAAAATATGAAAAACACTGCAGAACAAGTTTTCAGGCTTATTGACATCAGCTCGCTTATGGAATAATATATGTTAGTAAAATTATGCGTGGTGCAGGGGCCGGATGAGATATAAACGCCCCGTATATCATAGAATATTTAAATAAAAAAGGAGAAAAGCAATGGCTAAGGAGAAAAAATTAGTAGAGGCCATCACTTCCATGGAGGAAGATTTCACACAATGGTATACAGACGTTGTGAAGAAAGCAGAGTTGATGGATTATTCATCTGTAAAGGGATGTATGATCTTTAAGCCCAATGGTTATGCCATCTGGGAGAATATACAGAAAAATCTCGATGCAATGTTTAAAGAGACAGGTGTAGAGAATGTATACATGCCAATGTTCATTCCGGAGAGCCTGCTTCAGAAGGAAAAGGATCACGTAGAGGGCTTTGCACCTGAGGTCGCATGGGTCACACAGGGCGGACTTGAGACACTTCAGGAGAGACTTGCAGTAAGACCTACATCAGAGACACTTTTCTGCGAGCTTTTCAGCAAAACAGTACAGTCACACAGAGACCTTCCAAAGGTATATAACCAGTGGTGCTCAGTAGTGCGCTGGGAGAAGACAACACGTCCATTCCTCCGTTCATCAGAGTTCTTATGGCAGGAGGGACATACTGTTCATGCAACAGCCGAGGAGGCAGAGGCACGTACAGTACAGATGTTAAACATCTATGCGGATTTCTGTGAGAAGTACCTTGCAATCCCTATGGTAAAGGGAAGAAAGACAGACAAGGAGAAGTTCGCCGGAGCAGAGGCTACATACACAATAGAGGCTCTCATGCATGACGGAAAAGCACTCCAGTCAGGAACCTCACACAACTTTGGTGACGGCTTCCCTAAGGCCTTCGGCATCCAGTACACAGACAAGGACAATAAATTACAGTACTGTCATGAGACATCATGGGGCGTTTCAACACGTCTTATCGGGGCTATCATCATGGTTCACGGAGATGACTCAGGACTCGTGCTTCCACCAAAGATTGCACCAACACAGGTTATGGTCATTCCAATCCAGCAGCAGAAGGACGGCGTCCTTGACAAGGCATACGACCTCAAGGACAAGCTCTCAAAGGATTTCCGCGTGAAAATCGATGCAACCGACAAGACACCTGGCTGGAAGTTCGCAGCACAGGAAGTTCAGGGAATCTCAACACGTATCGAGATTGGACCAAAGGATATCGAGAAAAACCAGTGCGTTATCGTCCGCCGAGACACAAGAGAGAAAATCGTTGTCTCACTCGATGAGGTAAATGAGAAGCTCGCAGAGGTACTTGAGACAATGCAGAATGACATGCTCGAGAAGGCAAAGGCATTCCTTGCAAGCCATATAAACGATGCACACGATTACAATGAGTTCAAGGCAATCGCAGAGACAAAGCCTGGCTTTATCCGTGCTATGTGGTGTGGAGACGAGGCCTGCGAGAACAAAATCAAAGAGGACACAACAGTTACAAGCCGTTGTATGCCATTTGGGGACCAGGAACAGATTTCCGACGTATGCGTATGCTGTGGAAAGCCGGCGCATAAGCTCGTATACTGGGGTAAGGCATACTAAATTCGCGCCTACGAGAGTTTATTTCGCGAATTAATCATTACTTTTGTATATTATTATGATAAACAGCTCGCCGGAGGGGCGCATTGACGCAGTATACGACTGTGGCGCATGCTCGATTTACGACGTGTCGTGTGTGAGAGTTAATGCCACCTGCGGCTGAAGCTGGCGCAAAAAATACTCGTTCAAGCGTAAGCGCGTTTGATTTTTTAGCGCCTAATAAGCTCTGCCGCAGGAGGTATTTACTCTCACCAGACTAAGGAGTTATGAGAGCATGTGTCACAGTTGTATGCTGTGGCAATGTGCCCCTTTGGCGAGCGTCATTTAGAATAAAAAAGGAGAATCCAACGATGCGCATAGATTTACCGCAGAATGTCAACTTCATAATAGACACGCTCTACGAGCATGGCTTTGAGGCATATGCGGTAGGTGGATGCGTGCGTGACAGTCTCCTTGGCAGGACACCGCAGGACTGGGATATCACCACATCTGCAAAGCCTGCGCAGGTCAAAGCGATATTTGACCATACGATAGACACAGGCATCCAGCATGGCACAGTCACGGTCATGCTGGAGCATGAGGGCTATGAGGTCACCACCTACAGGATAGACGGAGAGTACGAGGATGCACGCCATCCAAAGGAGGTTACCTTTACCTCCAATCTGAAGCTCGACTTAGAGAGGCGCGACTTCACAATCAATGCTATGGCGTATAATCATAGGATGGGGCTTGTCGATGAATTTGACGGCATAGGAGATTTAAAAGCACATGTGATCAGATGTGTGGGCTGTGCGCACGACAGGTTCAGTGAGGATGCACTCAGGATGTTTCGTGCGGTGCGATTTGCAGCCCAGCTTGGCTTTGATATAGAGGCACAGACTAAAGCAGCCATAAAAGAGCTTGCCCCTGCCTTGTCAAAGGTCAGCGCAGAGCGAATCCAGGTGGAGCTTGTGAAGCTTCTGACATCAGACCATCCGCAGATGATGAGAGATTTGTATGAGCTTGGACTCACAGCGGTATTCATGCCGGAGTTTGATGTGATGATGCAGACACCTCAGCACAATAAGCACCATATGTACAGTGTCGGCGAGCATACGCTTCATACCTTGGAGCATGTGCGAGCGGACAAAATCCTAAGGCTTACCATGCTGCTTCATGATGTGGCAAAGCCTGTGTGCATTACGACAGACGAGGAAGGCCAGAATCATTTCAAGAAGCATCCGGTTGTGGGAGCTGATATGACAAGAAAGATACTCAGGCGCCTTAAATTTGATAACAGGACTACAGTCTGTTGTTTTTAAGCTCGTAAAAGAGCATGATGACCGTCCGGCCATCACGGAGCGCAATGTAAGGCGTGCCATGAGCCGCATAGGAACAGAGCTTTTTCCGCTGTTGTTTGAGGTGAAAAGAGCCGATACACTCGGACAGAGCATGTATAGGCGCGCAGAAAAGCTGGAATACATCGCAGAATATGAGCGTGTATACAGGAAAATCCTCGCAGACCACCAGTGTGTATCCAAAAAGGAAATGAAAATAAATGGCAGCGACCTGATTAAAATGGGAGCAGAGCCGGGACCGAAGCTTGGCGATATACTGGACAGGCTTTATGAGCTTGTGCTTGATGACCCATCGATCAATGAAGCACAAAAACTTAAAGAGCTTGCGAATAAAATAATAACCTCTCTCATATGATTAAAAAGCATCTGAATAGTTATGATGCATTAATCATATGAGGGGGGATTTTTTTGTATAATCAGCCGGAAGTGGCTTTGGAAAAATATGAGCTTACAGTAAGCAGGATAATAAAGGGCAGAGGAGCATATATATGTGATACAGGCATCGGGCAGAAGCTGCTCGTGCCGTACAGAGGGCATGAGCAAAGGGCATGCACCCTGCGGGATACGCTGGCATTTATCCAGAGAAACGGTATGGATGTGGAGCAGATATCACAGACAAAGGAGCAGTGTATCATATCGCGAGATAACTGTGAGGACGCATACATATTGAAGGATTACAGAGCAGGCAGAGAGTGCAGCACGGACAGCATAGATGATATGCGTGGCGGCAGCAGGGCATTAGCGCAGCTGCACAATATATTGGAAAAGTATCCTCTGCCTTCGGATATTGAGGTAGAAAGCCTGCATGGAAAAGCTCAGCGAAAATGTGCGCAGATAGTAAAGCTTAAAAACTACATACTGCGTCGCAGCAAGACAAATGCTTTTGAGCATCTGTTTTATGAATGCTATGAGAGATTCTTAGAGCAGGGGAAGAAATCGGCGGAAATATTGTGTGAGCTGGAAAATAGTAAAACGTTGGTTCCGACATACTGTCACGGAGCCTTCAACCAGCACAATGTCGTGTATACACAGTCCGGAAGATGGCTCCCTGTCAATTTCGAGACCATGCATCCGGGATATCCGGAAACTGATCTTGCGGAGTACATGCGCAAGATGCTCGAAAAAAATCACTGGGATACAGCGGTTGCAGATACAATTCTTGACAGCTATTGCAGCGTAAGAAGTCTTGATGATACATCAATGAGACTGCTTCAAGCACTGCTTTTGTTTCCTGAAAAATTTTGTAAGCTCTGCAATCACTATAGCAACTCGCGCAAGTCATGGGTATGCGACCGTGATGTGGATAAGCTTGCACAGCTCATACAGCTAAGCGGGGAGCGCGAGGAGTATCTGCATGTCATAGTGTAAACAGTAATGCATATATATAGTGAATTTAATTGAAAAGTAAATGACTATACGATATATTATTATTGTGGAAAGTCTGTTAAGAAAAGTTCAGACATACATCACTGAAAACGACAGTAAATCATCTGACAGCTCGGGAAATAGTCTGATAAATAAAGATATATCAGATTATCTTTCAACATTAACCTCTTTATTAAGTTCAAAGTAAGGTTTTAAGAATGGTAAAAGTACATAAAAGCCTAGGAAATAGCGCATTTTCCTTGACAAACCCCATAAAAACAAGTATATATATTCTTGTAGGTAATTTGGGAATACAGCTCGAATTATATAAATTATGAAAATCCAGAGGAGGAATTTTATCATGAACAAAGCAGATTTAGTTGCAGCTATGGCAGAGAAGGCCGGAGTATCAAAGAAGGATGCAGAGGCATCTTTAAAGGCATTCACAGATGTTGTTGCAGAGGAGTTAAAGAAAGGTGAGAAGATCCAGTTAGTTGGATTCGGTACTTTCGAGGTATCTGAGAGAGCAGCAAGAACAGGAAGAAATCCACAGACTGGCGCTGAGATGACAATTGCAGCATCTAAGGCTCCTAAGTTCAAGGCTGGAAAGGCTTTAAAAGATTCTCTTAACTAATAAGTTAGACTATCACGGAGTAGAAGAATGGGTGAAGCCTTTAAGGCTCCGCCCATTTTTGGCTATATCCACTGAAATCAGGGTAATGGTTATGAATTGATTTATTATAGGTAAGACACAGAGGTAACAATGAGATTAGACAAATTTTTGAAGGTATCGCGTCTGATAAAGAGACGTACAGTGGCAAATGAGGCATGTGACGCAGGCCGTGTCACAGTAAACGGCAGACCGGCAAAGGCATCTGTAAATGTCAAGGTCGGAGACATAATAGAGATAGCATTTGGACAAAAGACAGTCAAGGTTAAGGTGTTAAATCTCCTTGACACAACAAAGAAGGAAGAAGCAAAAGATCTTTTTGAGTATATATAGGTTATATTTTCATGAATCCCGGCATATATTTACATATGCGATTCCACAGATGGCATGTATATGTGCGGCTGTCTATGGAGCATATTAAAAATTATGTGAGGGACAGGAAATGGAAGAAATATCAGGCACAAAGAGTCATAAGCTTATCTTGAATAATCGCAGAACAGGCAGCTTTACAGGCATTTTGGATGTGCTCTCCTTTGATGTGGGAGAGATACTTTTGGAGACGGAGCTGGGCATGCTTGACCTAAAGGGCAAGGATCTTCACGTAAACAGGCTAAACCTTGAGAAGGGAGAAGCCGATATAGAAGGTGAGATAGACATGATTACGTATTCGAAGGTACCGGAGGTGACCGGAAAGAAAGATAAAATGTTTGGCAGGATATTCAGATAAGCACCTAAGGAGGAATAATGAGTAAACGTCGTGCAAAGAGAAGGGGCGGAACTTTAAGTGTTTCCATCATAGTTATAGCATTTCTTGTGGTTATGGTAGTCCAGGTTGTGCAGCTAAAGCAGAAGGAATCTACATATGCCGCACAAAAAGCGGAGCTTGAAAAGCAGTACACTAAAGAATCGGAGCGTGCTGATGAGATAGAAAGCATGCAGCAGTATATGCAGAGTGACCAGTACATAGAGGATATAGCAAAGAGCAAGCTGGGGCTTGCGTATGACAATGAAATAATTTTCAAGGAAAAGGACAAATAATTTTTGAAGATATAGTTGCGCTTTTTCGCCAAAACCTTCATTTTTGACCACATATAATCGTTGAAAAAAGATGGAGGCAAAAAGATGAGGATTGCAAATTTAAAAAAGGCCGTGTGGGGGCTTATGGCATTTGCATCCACACTGGTGTGTGTGATGGATTGTTATCCGCTGATACCTGCAGTGTATGGAGTTTATTGTCTGAGTAGTGGACATACGATTATTTTTTACATAGGATTAATTATTGGAATGGGATACTTTATATCGATACCGTCGATATGTAAGTATCTCTTTATTATTGCGGTGATTTACTTTGGGGAAAGGCTCTTTGTGAGAAAAAGCAGTAAAAACGGATGTCTGACAACAGCCGTTGTAGCAGCCTGTGCCACGGCGGTGATGAATCTGTCGGTAACATTTCTGGGAGGGCCGGATACGGATGAGATAGTGTTGTCGATAGCAGAGAGCCTTGTTGTGTTTTCGATGGCCTTTGCGCTTTGCAGAGCATGCGAATATTTAAGGGCTCTTGAGCACAATGAAAACCCGGTCATAGCAGGACTTCTGCCTGACAGGGAGGAGGCATTTGCCACAGCAGTTTCAGGACTTTCAGGCATTATTTCGACTGCAAATGTCATGGCTGTAAAATGTACGGCAGATAAAATCCCTGATGAGAGTGAGAAAATACAGCTTGAGGTGACAGGGAGGCTTTGCGCGTGCTGTGAGGGCTGCAGTGTTTGCTGGACAAGCGGGGCTTCGATTTCTGACAGCATAAAAATGCTTGCTGATGCAGTGCGCAATCGTATGAAAACAGAGGAAATTGTGCAAAACAGATATGTAGAGGGCTGCCCGCACTACACGCGTATGGTGGAAGCCGCTACAGAGGCATTTGCCCGTATTGAGCTAAATGAAGCCTGGTACAGGCGTCTCACGGAAAACAGACGCGTCATAGCCGCACAGCTTGACGCTATGGCAGAGCTCATGGAGGGCTGGTGCAGGGCTGAAAAATGCATTGATTAAAAAAAGAAGGCTGCGTCTTTCAAGAGTTTATGTATATACAAAAGAGGCAGGTATACAGGTTGAAAATGCCCATATTTATGAGAATGTAAGGCAACAGATATGTATAAAGGCAGATGTCTGCACTAAGGCAGATGGCGGGATTGAAATTTCAAGGTATGTACAGTCAGTTTCGCGAGCCATGGGAATGAAGCTCAGGCAGGCGCAGGGGACTGTTTCAATAATCTCTGATGAGAGGACATCTATTGTGCTGTACGAGGAGAATCAGTTCTATGCGCTTTCCGGAGTGGCGACCAAAAAGAAGACAGGCTCTCAGGCAAATGGCGACAGCTGCAGCATGCTTCAGCTGGATGATGGCATGTATCATGTGTGCGTATCCGATGGCATGGGCTCCGGTAAGCAGGCTCAGGCTGAGAGCACGCTGGTTGTGGATTTGCTTGAAAAGCTCTTAGAGGCCGGCTTTAGCAGGGAAAGTGCCCTAAAGCTGATGAACTCTGCAATGGTCATATCGGCGGGAGAGGAGTCCTATTCCACGGTTGATTTTGCCACGATAGACATGTACACGGGAGAACTTGAGCTGACCAAAACAGGCGCAGCACCGTCATTTATCAAATCAGGGAAAACGGTAAGTGTTATAGAAAATGAATCCCTCCCTGCGGGAGTCGATGCTGTTCAGGAGAGCATACATTCAAAAAATACGCTTCAAAGTGGTGATTTTCTTGTCATGGTGACTGATGGTGTGCTAGAATATCTGCATGTAAAGGACAGGCAGGGGAAGCTTATGGATATCATCGCAGGCGTCAAAAGTGACAATGCAGGTGTGCTGGCACAGGAAATTCTGGACAGGGTGCTGCTTGACACAGGCGGATATGCCATGGATGATATGACTGTAGTTGCAATAGGAATCTGGGAAAAATAATGATTAGACGGACAAAAGAATATATTCTGGAAAACAAGATGATAAAAAATCACAGCACGGTGCTTGTTGCGCTGTCGGGAGGTGCGGATTCAGTCTGCCTTCTGCTGGTGTTAAATGAGATAAAAAGACAGTGCGCAGATGAGCTTGATTTTGCGCTGGAGGCAGTACATGTGGAGCACGGCATCAGAGGTGCCGAGAGCAGGGAGGATGCGAGGTTTGCGTCAGATCTCTGCGAAAGGCTTAACATACCGTGTCATGTGCATTCCGTGGATGTACCGCAATATGCAGCAAGTCATGGACTCGGGCTGGAGGAGGCTGCCAGGATATTGCGCTATGAAGCGTTTGAAAAGGAAGTCGCCACTGCCTATGCAGCAGACCAAAAGCAGGGTAACAGCAGGCAGGTAGTCGTTGCAGTTGCGCACCATATGGAGGACAACGCGGAGACAGTTCTTTTTCAGATGCTTCGCGGAAGCGGAGCGAAGGGACTTGCCGGCATGCATCCGGTTTCCGTGAAGAACGGTGTCACCTATATCAGGCCGCTTTTGTCGGCAACACGCGCACAGATAGAGGAATATCTAATGGAAAACGGACAGGCTTTTGTCACCGATGCCACAAACACGGACACAGCCTACTCCAGAAATAAGCTGCGCCATGATGTGTTTCCACTGCTTTTGCAGATTAATGACAGGGCGATAGAGCATATCAATGAGAGCGCAGGTCAGCTTGCGGTGATGAATGATTTTTACGAGCAGCAGCTAAAAGAGGCGTGCGACAGCATTGTTTCCAAAAAGGGGGACAGGGTGATGCTTGAAATCAGCCGCTTTGAGAGCCTGCATCCGGCATTAAAAAGCGGAGTGGCGCGCGAGTGTATACATCTGGCTTCAGGGCGGCTCAAGGATATCACGAGCACGCATATCGGTGCACTTGTGAAGCTTGCAGGGCAGCAGTCGGGCAGAAAAATCAATCTGCCGTATGGAATCATTGCGGAAAAATCATTTGGCGAGGTGATACTTTGCACCGGAAAGAGTGACGATGAAAAAGAAGAAATTCACGTTACAGAAAAAGAGCTTGAGACACTTAGTGCCACGGGAGAGCAAAAAACCATCAGTCTTTCGGCAGATGGCTCATATGTTACACTTTCTATACAGGATTTTAATGGTAAAATGGACGAAATTCCCAAAAAACCATATACGAAATGGTTTGATTATGATAAGATGAAGAAAGGCTTTGAAATAAGAACAAGAAAAGCCGGTGACTATATAATTGTGGATGACGAGGGCCATCATAAGAAGCTGAAGCAGGTATTTACAGGTGATAAAATCCCTGCACAGCAGAGAGCGGGGCTGTGGCTTATAGCCCATGAATCACTGGTGCATGCCATTATCGGATACAGATCCGGCTGCAGCGCACTTGTCACACCACAGACAGAAAAAGTACTTAAGATCACATTTTACGGAGGAAAACAAAATGGATTTTTCAAAGAAATATGATATTTCGGTTTACCTGACAGAGGAGCAGCTCAATAAGCGAATTGCAGAGATTGGAGCGCAAATCACAGAAAAATACAAGGGTCAGTCAGTATATCTCATCTGTATACTTAAAGGCTCAATATTCTTTACCACAGAGCTTGCAAAGAGAATTGATTTGCCTATGACTATGGATTTCATGTCGGTATCCAGCTATGGCTCAGGCACAGAGTCATCAGGCGATGTCAAGATTAAAAAGGACCTTGAGCATTCTATCGAGGGAGAGAATGTCATCATCATAGAGGATATCATTGATTCGGGAAATACTCTTAGCAGGCTTTCAAAGCTCCTTGCCAAAAGAAACCCGAAGAGCCTCACAATCTGCACACTCTTGGACAAGCCTGAGCGTCGTGTAGTTGATGATGTAAATGTAGACTACGTGGGCTTTGTGATTCCTGATAAGTTTGTGGTAGGCTATGGCCTTGACTATGATCAGAGGTTCAGAAATCTGCCTTACATCGGCTTTGTCGAGGGCGAAATAAAATAAAAAGGAGAAGTAAATTGAATAAACAAAAAAGCGGTATGCGCGGAATGGGCGTATACATTATCATTGTATTTGCAGTAATCTGCATCTGGTACTGGCTGAGCGCCGGCGCCACATCAAACTCTTACACACAGAGTCAGTTCGAGAAGGATCTTGACAAGAATCAGGTGAAGAGTGTAAAGGTGGTGCAAAACAGGGAGATACCGACAGGAAGCCTGGAGGTAAAGTTCAAGGATGGCTCATCAAAGGTGCTTTATGTATCAGATGTAAACAATATCGAAAAGACCATGACAAAGGCAGGGTACACCGATTATACAGTTGCAGATGTGCCGGCTGAGAGCTGGATTATGACACTGCTTCCGTATCTTTTGGTATTCGGAGCCATGTTCATACTCTTTGCGGTGATGAACAACAACGCAGCAGCACAGGGCGGCGGTGGCAAGATGATGAACTTCGGCAAGAACCGTGCGAAGCTCACCACACAGGAGGAGAACCATATCAAGTTTTCCGATGTTGCAGGCTTAAAGGAGGAAAAGGAGGAGATTGCAGAGATAGTTGATTTCCTTCGTGATCCGGGAAAATACACAAGACTTGGAGCAAGAATCCCAAAGGGTGTCCTTCTTGTAGGACCTCCGGGAACAGGTAAGACTCTCCTTGCCAAGGCAGTAGCCGGAGAGGCAGGGGTACCGTTTTTCACCATTTCAGGATCTGATTTCGTGGAGATGTTCGTCGGAGTCGGAGCCTCACGAGTGAGAGATTTGTTTGAGGATGCCAAGAAAAATGCGCCTTGTATCGTATTTATCGATGAGATTGATGCAGTAGCCAGACGCCGTGGCACAGGAATGGGCGGCGGACACGACGAGCGTGAGCAGACATTGAACCAGATGCTTGTCGAGATGGATGGCTTTGGTGTCAATGAGGGCATTATCGTCATGGCAGCCACAAACCGTGTGGATATACTTGACCCTGCTATCATGCGTCCGGGCCGTTTCGACAGAAAGGTTGTAGTAGGCAGACCGGATGTGGGCGGCAGAGAAGAAATTTTAGGTGTCCATGCCAAGAAAAAACCTACTTGCAGAGGATGTAGACTTAAAGCAGATTGCACAGACCACAGCAGGCTTCACAGGTGCAGACCTTGAGAATCTGATGAATGAGGCAGCAATCCGTGCAGCGGGCGAAAACAGAGAATATATCACACAGGATGATATCAGAAAATCCTTCGTCAAGGTTGGTATCGGAGCTGAGAAGAAGAGCCGTATCATCTCTGACAAGGAAAAGCGCATCACAGCCTACCACGAGGCAGGACATGCAATCCTTTTCCATCTGCTTCCGGATGTCGGACCTGTATACACAGTTTCAATCATCCCTACAGGAGCAGGCGCAGCAGGCTACACCATGCCTCTGCCTGAGAAGGATGAGATGTTCAACACAAAGGGACGTATGCTTCAGGAAATCGTAGTAGACTTAGGCGGTCGTGTCGCAGAGGAGCTCGTATTTGATGATATCACCACTGGTGCATCACAGGATATCAAGCAGGCCACAAAGCTTGCGCGCGAGATGGTTACCAAATACGGTATGTCAGACAATATCGGCCTTATCTGCTATGCCGATGATGAGGAGGAGGTCTTCATCGGACGAGACCTAGCCCATGCAAAGAACTACAGCGAGGGCATAGCATCGGCAATCGATGTCGAGGTAAAGCGAATCATCGACGAGTCGTACGACAAGGCAAAGAGCATGATAGCAGAGTACCGCGATGTGCTTGACAGATGTGCAGCACTTCTTCTTGAGAAGGAGAAAATCACAAGAGATGAGTTTGAAGCACTGTTTGATGAGGACAGCAAAACAGCAGTTGGACATAATATTTAAAAAACAGCTATGCTTTTGTGCAGAATCACTATATGAAAAATATTAAATATAACTAAAGTGCTATACAAATTGCATAAAAACAAACCACGATTTTTATGCAATTTGTGAACACTTATCGTTGCAATCATGATACTATAATAACCGTAAAAACCCCCCAATACATTATATAGTTTTTGCTATACCCCATAGTAAAAATACCTTCTCCTAAAAGGCAGCCGAACGTAGGCTGTCTTTTTTAATTTTAAAATGTACTTGCATAATCACATCTGTTGTGATAAACTATGCAGGTATCGTAATTGAATACATGGGCAGATTCCCGAGTGGCCAAAGGGGACAGACTGTAAATCTGCTGCAACTTGCTTCGATGGTTCGAATCCATCTCTGCCCAATTAAAAAACCTCAAGTCGTATGACTTGAGGTTTTTGTGTTATTCTGAAATTATCATTTAATCGGCCTGCGCTCCGGGGGCGGTAAGCACAGACTCCCATGCCATCGTATCAGGCCAGCCCCTTGTATCAAAGCCGTCGCGGATACATCTGCTGTAGTAGTCGAGCTTGTTTCGTATCGGCGAGTCGTCTGTGAACCGGGCATCATCATAAATACCGTTAATATAATCGTCTATCGCGGTTCCAAATATTTCAGAGCGATCTTCTGTTGCAAAGGTCATGCCGTAGGAATCAATGAAATACCCGGATATGTGGTTTGATGGATCATCCGGATTGTAGTTTGAGTAGCTGTCATCATATGAGAAGCTGTCAGGGTTAAAGCTGTTCCATTTCTCCTCGGAAAACTCGCTTTTTTCATCATAGGTGTGTATGAATGCAAGCCTCTGGTCTATCAGATGGGAAATCTCATGGCCGACTGTGTAGCTGAAATCCCAGCTGTAGTTGCAGTTTAGAACCATCACATTGTGGTTGTTTATTATATTTACGAATCCGCTTGGCTCATTTATCATATCTGAGTGGCCTGATGAAATATCACCGCACAGATATATTCGCATGCCTCTTATATCGCCATAACACAGCTGCGTGAAAAAGTCATCAGGGAAACAGCCAAGTATTTCCTCAAGGGCATCCAGAGAGACCGACAGCTTATCCTTGTTCTTTAATTGATGGATATCGTAGTAATCAATCCTCTTTGGCACCTCAGGCCCGAAATATATGGAAAAGCCGTATTTTTGTTCAATGGCTGTGATACGTGCATTTATGTCAGATAAATCTCCCCAGTCATATGACGTGGTGTCAGGTATCAGAGTGACCTCATCTCCATATGTATTGTAGTCGGAATCCTTCCCGGCCTCTTCCTTTGCCTCCTGGTTTTCATGGGTACTGTCATCAGTGTCTATGACAGAATATGGGGATACATATGAGCCGTCATCGCGTAAGGCTTGTAGCAGAGTATCGCAGTCGTTGTATGACGTGATTTCAGCTTTGGTGTCATTCTTTCCCTTGTCGAGTGACCAGATGAGTATTTCAGGGTTGCACTGCGCTGTGTACAAAAGCAGCATCACACAGTTTGCATCAGGCAGATATACCGAGTTGGCAGAAAAATAGGTCTGGGTATCGGCCGTTGCAGAATCAGATGAGCTGCCTTGGGCTCTGCCTGAGCCTCGTGCTGCCGGATTGTATGAAAAGGATGAGCTGACACCGGTGACAGGTGAATATTTATAATAACTGATGCTGTTGTCTGAGGATAAATCCTGGCACCGTATGAGCATGTCATTGTCCTCGGCCAGTACTACATCCACCACATCCGGCAGAGAAAAAAAGCTGTTTTTTCCATCGGATGAATGATAGTTCCATATATTGTTGGCAGTATCTGTTTCAATTACAAAGCCTTTTGAGTCGACACATGACATGGAAAAGCTCTGCCCTTCGTAGGTTGAAAGCACTGTATTATCGTCAAGCCTTATATCAGAGATTACATATTTGTAGGTATCGGGCGTGACACCTGATACGAGAGCATATTTTTTGTCAGCGGAGGTGGCAATCTGTGAGGCATCATAGTAATTGCCGGGATTCGGCACTTCAGTATTATCCGGATCAGATGCATCGCCATTGCCATCATAGTCCTTGGGATTATATTTGCAGGTTTTAATTTCCTTCAAATCCTTATCATAGATGGTTGCTTTTTTGGCGGATGAATCGAGGAGCCACAATTTATCACCCTTAATAAGATAGTCATCGCAGTCCGTCTTGTCGTGGGCAAGACTTGCGGTTATTTCGTTGGACCAGGGATTGTATACATCAAATGAATACTGAACGGATTGACCATCAGTCTCTATGATGGAATTATTGTAGCTGCCCTGCCCTACCATAAGTATATTATCACCGAATTGCCTTATGTCATTGTACGGGCGCCCCTCAAAGGCGACATTATGCAGGATAGAAAGATTGCTGCTTCCTTCAACTCTTGTGGTATCATCCCAAAAAGCAGGTGATTTGTGCAGAATAGCCTGCTTTTGTGCGGGGCTCTTGAATAAATAAGAGACATCCGAAAAAGAGCAGGCTGTCAGGGAAATCGCGCTGCATAGCACCAGCGAATATGTAATTAAAATAGTTGCATGTTTGCGTTTGAACAATTTTGCCTCCTTTGGAAGGTGGTACATACACTGTTATTCGCTGACAGTGTGCGCAGTGGAAACACGCGCAGTCGATTCTCTTTCAATCAGCCTCGGTCGCAGCTGTGTGCGGCTGATTGGAATATGGTGAATGAGCGAATTCAATATAATATATGCACAGCGGCCCAGATCATTACACTCCTGTCTGACAGTGGTAAGAGGAGGGGTAAGGGCTGCGGCAAACTTGACATCGTCAAATCCGACCACACTTATATCATTTGGCACATTGAAGCCGTGCAGCTGGCACTCGGAGATAACACCCTTTGCTATAGTGTCGCTTCCGCAGAGGATAGCGGTGGCACCTGCTGCAATAAAATTTGAAACGTAATACTGTGCGGTTTCAGGAATATAGTAGCCGTGTCCCATGAGCTCCGGGTAGATTTCAAGACCGGCATTGCGCATAGAGTTTTCAAAGGCTTCCTGACGCTGATCCGAAACCAGGGAAAAAAGAGAACCATTGATAAAGGCAATCTTTTTATGGCCCAGATTGTGCAGATGCTTTACAGCCATGTCAATGCCCTCGTAGCTGTCGGTGCCTACATAGGCTACATTGGGATTGTTTTCTATATAGTTATCAAACAAAACGGTAGGCATTGTAGTGCTTTTGAGCTGCTGCATCCACTCATCGTGCAGAGCGAAGCCTACCAGAAATGCGCCACAATAGCCGTTCTTTAATATATAAGTATCATATTTTTCTTCTGCCTGCAGCTGAGGGGTGACAGGAATGATGTCCACATCCCATTTGTGCTTAAAAGCATTCTGTTTGAAGCCAAGCACTACATCATATCCGAACTCGTCGATAGACTCGTAGTTCATATTTTCAATAAACAGAGCCAGCTTGCGGTTTTCTACCTTTCTGGAGCGCTTTGTGCTGTAGCCCATTTCGACAGCAGTATCTAAAACAGTCTGACGAAGCTCCTCGCTTATATCGCTGGCACCATTTAATCCTTTAGAAACAGTACTGATTGACACACCCAGCCGGGCGGCAATATCCTTAATAGTAGCCATAATAGTATTCCTTTCTTATGTGATAATTGAATTATACAATTACTGCCAGAAATAGGCAATATTTTCTGTAATAAATTTTTCGAAAAATATCTTTGAAATCGTGGTAATAACTACCAAAAAATGAATGTAAATTACGTGAAAAATGGCAAAAATGAGTTTGAAACCACTAAAACGATTGACAAATACGACAATAGGAAATAAAATAATCTCAGATACGAAAAAAATAGAAAATTTTAGGAAAGAGGAATAGAAATTTGGAGGCCAGAGAAAATCTCAGAGGCTCCGGAATACTTCTTTCGATCTCGAGTTTGCCGTCACCATATGGTATAGGTACTCTTGGGAGAGAGGCATACAATTTTGTTGATCTCCTTGGCGATTTGAAACAGAAGTACTGGCAGGTTCTTCCGGTTGGTCCCACCATATTTGGCGATAGTCCATATCAGCCATCATCAGGCTGTGCGGGCAATATCTATTTTATAGATTTAGATAAGCTGGCAGATGAGGGATTGTTAGAGAGGGAAGAAATCCTGGGGTACAATTGGGGCACAGATCAATCAGAAATTGATTATGCAGCATTACATCAGAACAGATACAAGATTTTACAAAAAGCGTTTGAAAGATTTGACACAAATGCACAAGAGTTTCAGGATTTTGTAAAAAAACATTCGGGGTGGCTTGAACAATATGCACTGTTTATGACACTGAAAACCGACAATTTAGACAAAATTTGGAGCGAATGGCCAAGCGAGTATAAAAAATCCGCAAGCGGTTGCGCTTGAAAAGTACCAAAAAAACGAATTATAATACAATTACTTTTTGGAAGTTCTGCCAATATAAATTCTTCCAACAGTGGGAGGATTTGAAAAATTATGCTAACTCAAAAGGTATCTACATAATAGGTGATGCCTCATTTTATGTAGGGTATGACAGCGTAGATGTATGGGCAGAGAGACAACTCTTTATGATGAGCGCAAACGATACACCGGAGTATGTTGCAGCTGCCGCTCCTGATAAGTATTCAGAGAACGGACAGGTGTGGGGCAATCCTATGTATGACTGGGATGCCATGAAGGAGGATAACTTCTCGTGGTGGAGAAAGCGTATGCGTGTATGCAGAGAGCTTTTTGATATCGTCAGGATTGATCATTTTGCAGGAATTGTAAAAGTATATGCGGTACCGTACGGACAGGACAAGAGCCTATCCGGTAAATGGTTCAAGGGACCGGGACGCAGGCTTGTCAATGCAATCAACGAAGAGCTTGAGGGTGTTAATGTAGTGGCTGATGATTATACGTCAGCGAGCCTTTTGCCGGGAGTGAAAAAGCTCCTTGCGAAGTCGGGCTGGATGGGAACAAAGGTCATGATGTTTGCCTTTGACGGTGATCCGACCAATGAATATCTGCCACACAATTATGCTGATTCACATGTAGTTGCATATATTGGCACACATGACAATGAGACAATAGTTGGTTATTTCAGTGACAAGACAGATTATGAGCTTGCTTATATGTACGAGTATCTGAATATTGAAAATAAATCACAGGTTCCAAATGCTCTTATCAGGGAGCTGTATCACAGCACCGCAGAGTTGGCGATAGTCCAGATGCAGGATATATTAGAGCTTGGAAATGAGGCGAGGATGAATTATCCTTCAACAGTCGGACATAACTGGAGATGGCGCATGACAAGCAAGCCGCACAGACTGGACAACGAAAAAATAGCCTGGATTAGAAACATTGCGGTGGTTTACCGCAGATAATTAATTTGATATAAGTTGCACGGCAATTTATATATATACTTTTTTACATTTTATATTCAAAAAGGAGAGGAAGATATGAAGAAGAAAGTATTAGCATCTTTACTTTGCGCATCTATGGTAGCAACAATGTTTGCAGGATGCGGAAGCAGCAATGGAAATGGAACAGAGAAAGCCGACAAGAAGGACGGCGGTAAGGAGACCATTACAGTAATGGGACCTGCAGAGGATTTAGACGATGCACAGGGCGCTTGGCTTAAGACAGAGTGCGAGGCATTCGCTAAGGCAAATCCTGATTTCAACATCGAGTTCAAGTATGTTACATCATCTGAGTCAGACGCAAAGGATGTTGTTACAAAGGATCCTAAGGCAGCAGCTGATGTTTACATGTTTGCAAACGATCAGCTTGAGCCATTAATTAAGGCAGATGCTATTGCCAAGTTAGGTGGAGAGGCAGCAGATTATGTTAAGTCATCTAACTCAGAGGCTATGGCTGCAACAGTTACATATGATGGAGACATCTACGCAGTTCCTTATACATCAAACACATGGTTCATGTACTATGACAAGAGAGTCTTCTCTGAGGATGATGTAAAGAGCCTTGATACAATGCTTACAAAGGGTAAGGTTTCATTCCCATTTGATAATGGCTGGTATCTCAATGCATTCTATGCAGCAAACGGATGTACAATCTTTGGAGATGGAACAGACAAGGCTGCCGGATATGACTTTGGCGGAGATAAGGGTACAGCAGTTACAAACTACATCGTAGATTTATTTGCAAATCCAAACTTTGTAATGGATAACAATGAGGGATCACTTGGTCTTGCTGGACTTAAAGATGGTTCTATCAATGCTTACTTCAATGGTAACTGGAACTATGACAAAGTTAAAGAGGCACTTGGTGAGGAGAACGTTGGTGTTGCAGCTCTTCCTACAATCAATATTGGTGGAAAAGACTGCCAGTTAAAGGCATTCTTAGGATCTAAGGCTATCGGTGTTAACCCTAACTGCAAGAACCAGGAAGTAGCAGTTAAGCTTGCAGCATTCCTTGGCAGCGAGGACGCACAGCTTGCTCACTTCAAGTTAAGAGCACAGGCTCCTGTAAACAAAGATCTTGCAACAAACGAGGAAATCGCAGCTGATCCTGTAGCAGCAGCTATGGCTAAGGTTTCAACTGATTGTTCAGTAGCACAGCCTATCATTGATATGTCAGGTTACTGGGATGCAGCTACACCATTCGGTGATGCTTTCCAGAACGGTGCAGAAGGCCAGATTACAAAGGACAATGCAGCTCAGAAGACAGAGGACTTCAATACTCAGCTTAATGATTCTCTTAAATAATTAAGTAGATCAGAATATGATTCCAAGGTTCCGGGCGACCGGAATCTTGGAATAAATTAGTTTAAAGGATTGGCATATATAATGCATGCCAGGAGGAAAAGTATGATAGGAGCAAACAAAAAGAAAAAAGTTTCGGAATTTGCTACTCCGTATACTGTTGGCAATGCCCTCACAAAAGGCGGAGCTACAGTTAAGCTATCGGCACTCGTAATGGGTCTTGCCAATATGGCTCATAAGCAGATCATAAAGGGTCTGATTTTTCTTGCTATAGAGATTGCATATATAGCATATATGGTTAACGCTGGTGCTTATTACATTTCCATGCTGCCTTCACTTGGCTGGAGAAAGCAGGAAGAGGTATTTAATGAGCAGAAGCAGATTTATGAATATGTTGCGGGCGACCAGTCAGTATTATTACTGTTATATGGCGTCATAACAATTGCCATCACAGTATTATTTATTTACATGTGGTGCGAGAATTTAAAGAGCGGATATAAGGCAGAATGCCTTTCAAAAGCTGGAAAAGAAATCAATTCTTTTGGCAAAGATGTCAAGGATTTATTTGATAAAAACCTACATAAGACACTTATGTTTCTCCCACTTATGGGAATATTTATTTTTACAGTTTTACCATTGCTGTTCATGATTCCAATGGCCTTTACAAATTATTCGGTAAAGGGTGATCATCTGGTATTGTTCGACTGGACAGGCTTCGCCTCATTCGGACAGGTGCTTGGACTTGGTGGTAAGCTTGGTAAGATATTCTGGAGAGTACTTGGATGGACAATCTGCTGGGCTGTATTTGCAACCTTCCTTTGTAACTTCCTTGGACTCATTCTTGCTATCGTTATCAATCGTAAAGAGACACATTGCAAGGCTTTCTGGCGTACATGCTTTGTTATCTCAATTGCGGTACCGCAGTTCGTATCACTCCTTGTAATGAGACAGATGTTCCAGCCACAGGGTGCTGTTAATAACCTGCTTTTGGAGTGGGGCTGGATAGATAACCCGCTTCCATTCTGGACCAATACGATGTGGGCGAGAGTTTCTGTTATTCTCATCAACTGCTGGGTAGGTATTCCGTATACTATGCTTCAGGTTACAGGTGTATTACAGAATGTGCCTTCAGAGCTTTATGAGGCTGCAAAGATTGATGGTGCAAACGCAGCACAGATCTTCTTTAAGATCACACTCCCATATATCATGTTTATCATGGGACCATATATCATCACACAGTTTACCGGAAATATCAACAACTTCAACGTTATCTACCTGTTATCAGCAGGGAAGCCTACACCTGTCGGAGACAGTGCAGGAAAGACGGACCTTCTGGTTACGTGGTTGTACAAGCTGACTATTGATAATCAGGAGTACAATATCGGTGCCGTTATCGGTATCCTCACATTCATTGTACTTTCTATCGTAGCGCTTGTTACATACAGAAATACAAAATCATACAAGGATGAGGAGGGATTCATGTAATGAGTAGTGTAGCAAAAGCAAAAAGACCTATGTCTGCCGGACGTGCTAAGAAAGTAGCAAAGAATTCCCTTGTTCATATCATTCTTGGAATACTTGCTGTAGTATGGCTGTTCCCGATTTTCTGGATTATTATGACAAGCTTTAGAGCTGAGAGTGGTGCTTATACAAAGTACTTCTTCCCACATGGCCTTACATTTAGCAACTATACGAGACTGTTCACAGAGACTACACTGTTGAACTTCCCGAGAGCATTTTTTAATACACTGTTTATATCAGTGTTCTCATGCATCATTTCAACAGTATTTGTACTTTCTGTTGCGTATTGTATGTCACGACTGAGATTTAAGCTGCGTAAGCCTTTCATGAATCTGGCTATGATTCTTGGATTGTTCCCGGCTTTCATGTCAATGGTTGCCGTATACTTTATCTTAAAGGCTATCGGACTTACAGAGGGTAGCGTACTTCGTCTTTCACTGATCCTCATATACTCAGCAGGATCGGGAGTAGGCTTCTATATCGCAAAGGGATTCTTTGATACTGTGCCTAAGTCTCTTACAGAGGCTGCCATCCTTGACGGATGTACACAGTTCCAGGTATTTTACAAGGTTATCCTGCCACTCAGTAAGCCAATCGTAGTATATACAGTGCTTACAGCATTCCTTGCTCCATGGCTCGATTTCGTATTTGTAAAGGTTATCGTTGGTCCAAACGACAAGTATTGGACAGTATCTCTTCTCCTTTACAACATGCTTGAGAAAGAGTTTATAAACGGATGGTTCACAAGATGGGCTGCTGCTGCAGTTATTGTATCAATACCTATCTCAATACTTTTCGTCATCATGCAGAGATTCTACGTGGATGGACTTACAGGAGCTGTCAAAGGCTAATTTGGTTTTATTTAGGCCGCTGCACTTTTGTGCGGCGGCTTTTGGTTTATATTGGGTTGTGGCAAACTTTGGGGGTGTGTGGCAAACTTAGCACTTTCAGGTTGTGTGGTGCCGGTGTGGCACACAGTGCTAAGTTTGTTGCTACTTTGTGGAAGATGTGAGAATATGTGTAGTGATTTTGTAGATACAAATTGGCTCAGAATTTAGTTAAGAAAAGGAGTGCGTATGATTAATAATAAAATAGGCGGCCACAACATGGTCGGCAGGGCTGTGAATAGATTGGCGGGCAGGTTGACTGCTGTGGCATTGACGGCAGCTATGGCGGTGTCAATGCTTGCGGGATGTGCTGCGGGTGGAAAGAATACCGAGACGGCAGCAAAGAAGGAGTACAAGCCTTCTGCTATGGAGCAGATGAATGCGAAAAATGATCCTAATGTGATTCAGGACAATTACAGAACCTGCTATGAGGTGTTCGTATACAGCTTTTTTGACAGTGACGGTGACGGCATTGGGGATTTAAAGGGACTTACAGAGAAGCTTGACTATATCGAGGGACTTGGCTGCAATGAAATCTGGATGATGCCTATTATGCCTTCTCCTTCATACCACAAGTATGATATTACTGATTATATGAATATTGACAAGCAGTATGGTACTCTGGATGATTTTGATGCGCTTATTACGGAGTGTCACAAGCGAAACATCAATGTGATTATTGACTTTGTAATAAATCACACATCTAACGAGCATCCGTGGTTTAAGGCGGCTGCAGATTATATTAAGTCGCTTCCTGATGGGGCAGAGCCGGATTCTTCGGAATGTCCTTATGTTGATTACTATAATTTTAGCAAAACCAATACCGGAGGCTACAACCAGCTGCCGGGCACGAATTGGTATTACGAGTCACAGTTTGTAGACAGCATGCCTGACCTTAACCTGCAGAGCGAAGCTGTAAGAGGGGAGATTGACAAGGTTACATCCTTCTGGCTTGACCGCGGTGTAGATGGCTTTAGACTGGATGCTGTGATTTATTACAATAATAATAACCAGACTGAGACTATAGATGACCTCACATGGCTTGTAAACAATGTGAAGAGCAAAAAGGCCGATGCTTATATGGTTGGTGAGGGCTGGACTACATACAGAGAGTATGCGAAGTACTATAAGAGTGGAATTGACAGTATGTTCAACTTTGATTTTTCACAGCAGGATGGATATATTGGAAAGGTGTTAAATGGTGCAGCAAATCATGGTGCCAGCACATACGGCAATGCTTTGGTTGATGTGGAAAATGAGATAAAGAAGTATACAGACTCATACATTGATGCACCTTTTTATACAAATCATGATATGGGACGCAGCGCAGGATACTACAACGGAGATAATGCCGAGGAGAAAACCAAGATGGCGCAGGCTATGAATCTTCTTATGCCCGGAAATGCTTTTCTGTATTATGGAGAGGAAATCGGCATGAGAGGCACAGCCAATGATGAGACGAAGCGTCTTGCCATGAGATGGAGCGGGGATTCAAAAGCTAAGGGAATGTGTGTGGGACCTCAGAATGCAGAAGAAACCGAGCAGACATATGATACCCTGGATAAGCAGATGGAGGATCCATACTCTATTTACAACTTTGTGAAGCAGACAATATCAATAAGAAATGCTTTCCCGGAGATAGCACGAGGTACAAATACCTTTGAAAAGGATCTGTCAAATGATAATGTGTGTATATTCACAAGAGAGTACAATGGTGAGAAAGCAGTGCTTATATTTAATCCATCAAAGGATGAAGCAAGTGTGGATGTGTCATCGCTTGGAGTAAATGATGCTGTTGCAATGCTTCAGACTACGAAGAAAGCACCATCATATAAGGATGGAACGGCAAAGCTGCCGGCGTATTCGGTGCTTGTTTTGAAGTAAACTATATTTGATGAGAATAAAATTTAATAGTTTAAAGGAATTTGAAGAAGAAATATGAAAAACCGCCCGACTGGGCGGTTTTTCAGCTATACCATTTCTTTAAGCATATCCACGATCACTTCTCTGCAATGAGCTCCGAGATGCTTTTGTTCCTCTTTACTGAGTGATGCCGGATCAATAGGAGTGCCGTATCGGATAACCACATGCCTCTTTTTGACCCATGGAAGGTGATCCTCGAATATTTCATTTGTTCCCATGATTGCCATTGGCACTATCTTGCATTTGCTCTTTGTGGCAATCTTGAAAGTACCTTCTTTGAAAGACTGTACATCTGTCAGGTCATCTTTGTTTTTGCAGCGTGTGCCCTCAGGAAATACACATATGCTGATGCCGGATTTGACCTGATCTATGGCTGCAAGCACAACCTTTAGTCCCTGCTTGATGTCATCGCGGTCCAAAAACAGGCAGTGCAGGCGCTTCATCCAAAGACCCAGCACCGGTATTTTTGTGATGCTCTGCTTTGAGATGTAGCCGGTCAGGCGTGGACATCTGGAGTAGGTGATTATGATGTCAAAGAAACTACGGTGATTTCCTATATATAGTACAGCCTCGTCCTTTGGCACATTTTCCTCCCCTATAAATTCAATGTCTGCTCCGCTTAGGAATATGATGACACGGAAAGCCCACTGTACCATGCGAAGCTGTGCCATATCGGCCCATGCCGGGGCAAATTTGTGTATTATCCACATGGCTCCGAGCACCGGAAGACCGAGCAGCAGATAGAAAAATACGAATATTACGATTAAAACTGAACGCATATTTGACCTCTCTTTTTCATAATATAAATTGTAATGTAACTATTCAGAACCATTAAGAATAAAATAGTTATAATGTAGTTCAATATTTGATATTATATCATATCATAAGCGATATGATAAGAAAGAGAGGGAAAAATGTCAGAAAAATTGAGAAAATTTCTGGTGATGGCTGCAGGTGTGCTTGTGATATTGGAAACGACAGTGATTTCGGGCTGCCGCGCAAATATTTCAGGCACGGAGAGTGACAGGATGGTTGAGTACACGGTGATTTGCGGGGATGAAATCCCGGAGGAGTTTAAAAAGCAGATAAATGAAAACAAGGCAAAGGCGATGAAGCTGACGTACAAGGATGATGAATATTTATACATAGCGGAAGGCTTTGGCACAAAGGAGACAGGTGGCTACAGTATTACGGTTAACCAGTTTTATGTTAAGGATAAGGCAATGTATTTTGATACCCGTCTGATAGCCCCGGATAAGGGCGAGAAGGTCAGCAATCAGGCGAGTTATCCGTATATAGTAATAAAGACGGAATTGAGTGAAATGCCTGTTGTGTTTGAGTGAAAATTTCGTAAATTGTGTTAAAAGTTGCGAAAAAACTGACAATCAGTACTAATGCCCTATTGCTATCACTGCGATACTTTGCTATAGTAAAGTTACTAGATATTGTGGTGGCATATTTATATATTCAAATATATTGATTGATATAATTGTTGATTAATTTGACCTGTTTTATATTTATACAGAGATTGATTTCATATATATGACACCGTCGTTACAATACTGGTTACCATGAGGACTATAGTTATGTGCCAGTGGGCATACCCACAATAAGGAGGCTTAAAATGGAACAGACAGAAATTAGAAAAGTCAGAGCATCGATTCACCAGCAGTGTGGCAACAGGGTAAAAATCCAGCAGGATCTCGGCCGCAACAAGGTTGACATCCAGGAGGGTGTTATTCAGCAGGCATACCCAAGTGTGTTTACGGTTCTGATAGATGATGAGTTTGAGCAGAATCCGCCACAGCTCTTATCTTTCACCTACACTGATGTGATTACAAAGGATATAAGGATGCAGCTTTGCTAGTTTTATCATGAATTAAAACGGCTGCATCTGCATAAAGTTACTCCATCTTGAATATGTATTATATATACATATTTGAAGTGGGGTATTTTTTATGGAATTAATTACACAAAAAATCAGACAGTGCATAGAAAAGGTAAAGGATATGTCGCAGGTTGGCTTCGACAGGGACTATGTCATAAAGGACAACAAGCCTGATGTTTCCAAGGTGGTTTGTCAGAACGGGCAGGTAAAGGTTGACGAGATAAAAGCGTCCGGCGAGAATATCTGGCTGAGTGGAAGCATTGAGTTTGAAGTGCTGTATACGAGAGAGGAGGTCTTTGAAGGCGATGAGCCACAGGAGAATATCACCGGAAACAGGGTGGAGCATATAAAGGATGCAATACCGTTTCAGGAGAAGCTTGTGCTTCAGGGAGTCTGCGAGAAGGATACGGTGCGTGTGTATACCGGGCTTGATGAGCTAACGGTGGGAGTTATTAATTCACGAAAGCTTTCGGTCAGAGGCAGCATAAGCGTGGAGCTTTATGGAGAGAGGGAGGAAAATCTTGAGATTGCACAAAGGATTGATGACAAGGATGTGGAGCAGCTTATAGGACAGATGAAGGTGCTTAAGCTTGACAGTGCTGTCAGGGATATTGTCAGAATCAAAAATGTCGTCACGCTGCCAAAGACCAAGCCGAATATATGTAAGCTCATATCAAGTCTTGTAGATATGAGAAATCTGGAGTATACATATGAGCGTGATCACATTACACTCACAGGTGAGTGCCATGCGTGTATAGTATACCTGAGTGAAGAGCAGGAAATATGCTGCTTTGAGGTGCAGGAGGGCTTTTCAAATGAAATACGCTGCGAGGGCGATAATGCCGGAAATATCGCCTGGCTTCGCACACAGCCTGCCATGCATCAGGTTGAGGCGGAAAATGATTACGACGGAGAGCTCAGGCAGCTTTCGATTGAGGCAGCGCTTGCGGTGGATGGAAAGGTCTGGAGTGAGGAAACAGTAGAGGTGCTCAATGACATGTACAGCGTATCATGTCCGGTAAAACCTGTGTTTGAAAATATGAAGGTATGCAGCCTTCTTATGAAAAATGACACAAAATGCCGTATTTTGGAGCAGTTGTACAGAGAAAACAGCAAAAAGAGAATTTTAAGAATATGCGGTACAAAGACGCAGGCCGCTATTGCACAGATAAAAAATGCAGACACAGGAATTATTGTGTCAGGTGTATTGCAGGTGAACTGTGTGAATATTGTGGAGGACGATGGCTGTCCGATAGAGATGCATACAGACTCTGTGCCGTTTGAACAGTTTGTTGAGATACCCGGCATGGATGCCAACACCTGCTGCGAGGTAAATGTGCAGGTAGACCAGGTGCAGGTCAATCTACTCGACAACAGCGAATATGAAATTAAGGGTGTTGTCAGCATAAACGCTATTGCCCTGCAGCAGGATGAAGTGTCAGTCATAACATCGGTGGAGCAGGAAAAAATAGCGCCTGATACTGAAGAGGAAGCAGCTCTGGTTGGCTATATAGTGCAGAAGGATGATAAAATGTGGGACATTGCAAAAAGATACCGCACCACTGTTGAAAACATAATGGAAATAAACGCTCTGACCTCAGATAGCATCAAACCTGATGATAGACTTATAATAGCGCGCATGTGAATCATAAATTAGGGGCAAAATACCTTTTGACCTTTTAATCATATCATTATATAAAATGTGGAAAATTCTGTAAATTTACAAAAAGATGTGGAAAAAAGATTTATTTTGTGCGATAATATATCCGAATCTATATTGAACGTAAATTGTGGAAGGAAAGGTCAATCTGACCGTCGTATTACAGGAGGAATAAAATGAATCAGAAATGGACACGTGCTATATGTACTGTGTTAACATCAGCACTCGTTTTTACAGGACCGGCAGTAGAGGGTACCGCATTTAGCGGATACATAAACAGTGGACTTGAGAAGGTGTATGCCAAGACACAGAAGCAGAAGGATGCAGAGAAGAAGAAGTCACAGGCTGAGCAGGATCTCAAGGATAAGAAGAATGAGATTAATGGTCTAAAGGATCAGCAGCAGACTACTGCTGATGATATAAAGAATAAATCTGCAAAGCTTGATGAGATTCTTGCAGCACAAAAGAAGCTTCAGAAAGATATCACAAGCAAACAGGCAGAGATAGAGCAGAATCAGAAGGATCTTGCAGCAGCTCAGGAAAAGCAGCAGGAGCAGTATGACGCTATGAAGAAGCGTATACAGTTCATGTATGAAAACAGCGCTGAGGACAATATCTGGACAGCAATTATTGAGTCAAATGGTATCACAGATATGCTCAATCGTATAGAGTACGTGTCAGATGTATATGATTCGGATCGTGCTCTTATGGATTCTTATCAGGCAGCAGTTGAGCAGGTGAAGGAGATTGGTACTAAGCTTGACAACGACATGAATGAGCTCACAGCCATGCAGGATGACTATGAGAAGCAGCAGGCAGATGTCGAGGCGGCTATAGTAGCTCTTGAAAACCAGAAGGAGCAGTATGCAAGCCAGATAGCTCAGGCACAGCAGCAGGCAGAGAATTATCAGAATATCATTACGGCACAGGGCAAAATCATTCAGGAGCAGGAAGCAGCGGCAGCAGCCGCTGCCGCTGCCAGAGCGAACAGCTCATCAGGCAGTTCAAGCTATGATGGTGGTGGAGCCGGTAAGGGCGGAAGTATTGCCAGTGACTATGCAGCAGGCGGTGGAAAGAACCCGGGTGCTTCAACAGGAGTTTCAGGAAGCTCTGTAGTATCATACGCTATGCAGTTTGTGGGCAATCCATATGTATGGGGTGGAAACAGTCTTACAAACGGTGTAGACTGTTCGGGCTTTGTGCATGAGGTATATGAACATTTTGGTATCAGCACACCGAGATATTCACAGGATTTTAAGTCTGTGGGACAGGCCGTATCCTTTGATAATATACAGCCGGGAGACGTAGTGGTATATCCGGGACATGTAGCTATATATGCAGGTGGTGGTGTGATAGTGGAGGCACAGTCCACAAAGGCAGGAATCACAGCAAACAGAAGCGTACAGTGTCATACAATACTTGCTATACGACGTCTTGTATAGGATGGTTAGGAGCCGATAAGTATATTTATTATACTTACCGGCTCTTTTTTTATCACAAAGAGCTGAATGGTTACCAATAAAGTAAGGGGCGTAAGACGCGGACATGCCTCCAACCGCAAGGGGCTCTCAATAAGCGACTAGCGGAGCTGTTTAGAGTCTGTAGAATTATGCACATGGAACCCAGAAATGTCCTGCCATGGACGGCAGGGCAAGGTGTTATGCGCCATGGACGGCGCATAAAAGCCGGTTTCGTCGAGCATAGAAAACCATACAGGCATAATTCGTACAGCCTCTTGACAGCATAGCATTAGCGCATTGAGAGCCCCTTGCGGTTGGAGGCATGTCCGTGTCTTACGCTACGAACCAATGTTAGTAACCGGCAAAAACTCCTTGCAATAAACGATAGCAATTTTCGCATATAAGGTGTATTATAGAGACAGACGGCACCAATTCGCACAAAACGAACTAGCAAGCCTGTAAATAAAGTAAGAAAAGCAGGAGGAACAAGCCATGCAGATGGAACAATTACAAAAAGACATGATTGCAGCAATGAAAGCAAGAGACAAGGTAAGAAAGGATGCTATATCCTCACTTGTATCGGCAGCCAAAAAGGCGGCAATAGATGAGGGCTGCAGAGACAATATACCGGAGGATCTTGTCAACAAGGTCATCCTTAAGGAAATGAAATCCGTGAAGGAGCAGATTGACACATGCCCTGCCACAAGAACAGATCTGCTTGATGAGTACAATACCAGATATGCAATCTTTGAGGAGTACGCTCCTGCAATGATGTCGGCAGAAGAGGTAGAAAAGGAGCTCACAGAGCAGTTTTCGGATGTAATCGCAACAGGAAACAAAGGACAGATAATGAAGGCAGTCATGCCGCATTTCAAGGGCAAGGCTGACGGAAAGGTCATAAATCAGGTGGTTGCAAAGCTTTGCGCAAAATAAGAAAACACATCACAACAATTATACTTGCAGTGCTGGCTGTCATAGCCGGCGTGTATGCATATAATTATCATGATATGAAGCAGAATATTGTATACAATGAGCATCTGGAAGACGTGGCTGTTAACGTGAATGGGAAAGAGCTGACATTGCGCGATATGGCATTTTATGTGGCATATGAGGAGATGAATGTCGAGAAGCAGGCTCTTGTGTATGATTCCGATAATCCAAACAAGTATTGGAATATCCACACAAACGGTGAATTTGTCCGTGTTGCAGCGCGCAAAGCAGCTATGTCCATGGCCATTCACGATGAGATTTTTTATGAGATGGCCAAAAAAGAGAGCATTACACTTACTGACGACGAGAAAGCAGCTTTGAAAAATTCCGAGAAGGACTTCTGGTATGATTTGTCTGATATAGATGGTGCAAAGAAGCTTGGAGTCGAAAAAAAGGATATTTATTCGTCCATGGAAAAGTCTGCAATAGCCCGGAAATATCAGGAAATATATGCAGGGCTTGACAATGCAGATATAACGGATTATGATTTCTCGGGAGGCAGATATAAGAAGCTGCTGGAGAAAAATAACTATAAAATAAAAGAAAAAGTGTGGAAAAGAGTCGATATGGGAAACGTTACTCTTGATCACTAGAAAGAAGATTTTATGTCAACAAAAATTGGAAGAAATGACCCTTGCTGGTGTGGCAGCGGAAAGAAATATAAGACCTGTCATGCGGCATTTGATATGAAGCTTGAAAAGTTTGCTGAGGCACATCATAAGATACCGAGCCATTCAATCATTAAGACACCTGACCAGATAGCGGGAATCAAGGAGAGCGCCAAGATAAATGTCGCAGTGCTCGACTACATAGGAGAGCATATCCACGAGGGTATGAACACAGCAGAGATTGATAAAATAGTCTATGATATGACAACCAGCATGGGTGGCATCCCTGCACCGCTCAACTATGAGGGTTATCCTTACAGCGTATGTACATCAGTAAATGAGCAGGTTTGTCACGGATTTCCTTCAAAGGACGTCATCTTAAAGGATGGTGACATCATAAATGTAGACTGTTCTACAATTTTAAACGGATATTTTTCGGATTCATCAAGAATGTACTGTATCGGAAATGTAAGCCCGGAGAAGAAAAAGCTCGTTGAAGTCACAAAGGAGTGTGTGGAGCTTGGACTCAAAGAGGTAAAGCCGTGGGGCTTCCTCGGAGATATGGGACAGGCGGTGCACGACCATGCATTTGCAAACGGTTACACAGTAGTGCGTGAAATTGGTGGACACGGAGTGGGACTTGAATTTCACGAGGATCCGTGGGTAGGCTACAACACCAAGCGCGGTACCGACATGGTCATGGCACCCGGCATGATATTTACCATCGAGCCAATGGTCAACATGGGCAAGGCCGATATCTACGTAGATGACAAGAACAACTGGGAAGTATATACCGACGACGGACTTCCATCAGCCCAGTGGGAAATCATGGTACTTGTCACAGAGGATGGTCATGAGGTGCTGAGCTGGTAAACCGGTAAGTATTATCAGAGTGCTATTATTAGCAGACATTATTTCATAGGTGACAACATTATAAAGGGCGTGTGAAAAACGAAGGTTTTTCACACGCCCTTTTTTATAATAATAGTGAGATAAGTCGCTTAATTGCTTCGCATAAGTACTCTAAATTTACCGGAGAGTATGCAGTGTGTTCCGAAGAAAAATATAAACTGCCACGGCGTTCCATAAAATGTGGATACGATAATTCATAGCAAACTATCAATAAACTATCCGAAAATGATGCCGTGGCTGATTTTATATTTTTCTGAGGAATATACTGCATGCTAGGCCGGTTTTCACAGCCTGAATATGCGAAGCACCATGATAGCGAAGCCCCTATAAACTTGTATTCACCCCATTTATGGTCGCATTCTCATTCTCCCTTATAGGAATGACGAGACACTTCTCCCCATTGATGACCTGCGCATGAATCTGTGAAGCCTTCTCCGGCTTTACATGAAGCACCACATCATAAGTCTTAATTTGGGCAGTGTAATTATCAATCTCCTCCTGCTTCTCAAGAAGCTGTGAAGTGCGCTCCTCAATCTGATTATTTTTCTCCTGGATAACAGAATCCTTCTCCTCAAGCTGCGCATTTTTCTCATTGAGCTCGAGAGTTAAATCGCCGACCTGGCTCTCAAGAGCAAGCTTTTCCACGCGGATTTCATTAGCTGCAAGAGCCTTTGAATCAATGACATTGGCTGCGATAGGCGGCTTGTCACCGAAGGCCTCATTGACGGATTTTTCAATGCGTGAAATCTTTTCCTCAGAGACATGGCAGTCACTAAGCACCTTGTTCATAGCCTCGCTGTCGAGAATGAACGGATCGTCGTCATCATCGTGAGTCTCAGCGTAGTCATCGGCCATCTCGGACAGATTCTGCTGGATATCAAGCAGCTTGTCATCAGTGCTCTCGTCCTCGGCACCTAGCACGTTTCTGACGATTGAATGGAAAGCCATCTTCTGCTCAGTAGCTGTGCGCTCCACACCGCAGCCGAGACCGTTTGTCATAAACTCAGAGTGAGGCTCCTTGGTGTTTTTCGTATAGAAAAGAGTGGAGTGTATGTCAGTGCTCCTATCATTGAAAGCAGGGAATAAAAAGCCTGTCTCAGGTGCACCGACCACCCAGTCCCTTATGCGGGCTCCGATACGCTGCTCCTTTTCCAGATAGCCAAGGCCCGGCTTTGAAAGTGTGACAGGGCAGATGGCGCAGAGCATGTATTTGTACACCTCCTCGGACTCATCCACGTTGATGTTGTCCTTTGTACGTGTCATGACATCGTAGCTGTCGAGATACAAAAGAATCAAGTAGTTCCCGGCCTCATCGTAGGTGTCGATGACCAGATCATAGTATGTATCGAGCAGAGTCTCATCATTAAGCTCGCTGTCGCGAAGCGCCATGAGAATCTGCTGGCGGCCTCCGACTTCTTCCTCCTCAAGCGGAAACTGCAGATTGAGCAGGTTGTTTCCGAGAGTGCCGGAAAGCACCTTGTTTGAAATCTCCAGATATTTGTAGTATTCATCCTCCTCCAGAGTGAGAAATTTGCCACCGAATTTGCAGACCTTTTCATGGTTGCAGTCCACGTAGCAGCCGACCAGACGACTGAAGGTTGCCTGGTCTTTTTTTAATCTTCGTTTTAGTTCCAATACTTCTTTTTTGTTCATATTATCCTCGCATTATTTCCATACCATTCAAAAATTTCCGTAATCACATTATATGTATGGAATAAATATTTGTCAATTGAGTGGCACTATTTGTTACTGTCCGGACGCAAGCTTGACACCACGCTGTCAATAAAGAAAAAAGATGACAGACCAACCACAAAATGCTATAATTTAGGAAATCGACAGATTATGATATAAAGGCTGATACAGAGACATCCACAGGTGTCTCTGTTCTTGGATTGAGGCATAAATGGAGCAGAACATGACAAACAATCACATTACAATAGGCATTCTCGCACATGTAGATGCGGGAAAGACAACCCTGTCTGAGGCCATGCTCTACAGCACCGGGCAGATCCGCTCACTCGGGCGCGTGGACCATCAGGATGCATATTTAGACAACGATGCGCAGGAGCGTGAGCGTGGAATAACCATTTTTTCAAAGCAGGCAAGGCTTGATATTTCGCGAGGTACAAATGCAGCAGATACAGCAGATGCAGGACGCACAGCAGGTAGAGCAGATGCAGCGCGCACAACAAATGCGGCAGATACAGCCGGTGCATGGCATGTAGTGATGCTTGATACACCGGGGCATGTGGATTTCTCGGCAGAGATGGAGCGTACCCTTCAGGTGCTCGACTATGCAATACTTGTAATCAGCGCAACTGATGGAGTGCAGGGGCACACGCGCACACTGTGGAGACTTTTAAAGCACTATAACGTGCCGACATTTATTTTTGTAAACAAGATGGATATGCAGGGCACGGATGCGGAGAAAGTGCAGGCAGAGCTAAAGAGCGAGCTGAGTGATGGCTGCGTGGATTTTTCTTCACAGGATTTATTTGAGGAGCTTGCCATGTGCAGCGAGCCTCTTTTAGATGAATTTATGGAATCGGGAGAGCTTACGGATGCGCATATTGCGCAGGCGGTGGCTCAAAGGGAGGTGTTCCCATGCTTTTACGGTTCGGCACTTAAGCTTGACAGAGTGGATACTCTGATTCAGGGACTTTCGAGGTTTATGTGTGAAAGAAATTACCCTGACGAATTTTCTGCCCGCGTATACAAGATAGGCAGGGATGACAGAGGCAGCAGGCTGACATTTTTAAAGGTTACCGGAGGCTGTCTTAGGGTCAGGGACAAAATAGAGTACAAAGCGCATGGCGGTGACGAGGCGAAAGACCTTTTGATTGAGAAAATCGATCAGATAAGAAAGTATTCCGGCGAAAAATATGAGATAGCTGATGTGGCAGAGGCGGGGGAGATAGTTGCTGTCACAGGTCTTAGCTCTACATTTCCGGGGCAGGGGCTCGGGGTTGAGCAGCAGTCCAATATGCCAATCCTTGAACCGGTACTAAACTATAGGATGATTCTGCCGGATGATGTAAATCCGGCGGCATTTATGGAAAAGCTAAAGCAGCTTGAGGAGGAAGACCCACAGCTTTACATAGTGTGGGTGGAGGAGTTTAAGGAAATCCATGTGCAGCTCATGGGACAGGTGCAGATGGAGGTGCTTGTGCGTCTCATAAAGGACAGGTTTGGTGTTGTTGTCACTTTCGGACCGGGCAGCATTGTATATAAGGAAACGATAGCGAGGGCTGTCGAGGGAGTAGGACACTTTGAGCCGTTGCGCCACTATGCAGAGGTGCATCTGCTTTTGTCGCCGGCGGAGCGTGGCAGCGGAATCACAGTTACATCCACTTGCAGTGAGGATGTGCTCGACAAAAACTGGCAGCGCCTCATAGCCACACACGTTGAGGAAAAGGAGCACAGGGGTGTGCTCACAGGCTCAGCGCTTACCGATGTGAAGGTCACTATTCTTACAGGAAGAGCACATGTAAAGCACACGGAGGGAGGCGATTTCCGCCAGGCTACATACAGAGCAATCCGCCAGGGGCTTAAATCCACAGAGAGCGTGCTGCTTGAGCCATACTACAGCTTTATCCTACAGGTGCCGATGGAGTATGTCGGCCGTGCAATGACAGATCTGGAGCAGAGATTTGCAAGAGCCGAGAGCCCGCAGTTTGCCACAACCGCTGCGAGGGAGATGGCAACAATTACAGGAAAGGCACCGGTTGCAACAATGCAGGATTATGTGAGTCTGGTGCATGCGTATACAAAGGGGCTCGGGCACCTGACACTGGAGCTGTGGGGTTATGATGAGTGTCACAATCCTGCGGAGGTGATTGCGCAGATGCACTATGACAGCGAGGAGGATTTCCGCAATCCGACGGGCTCGGTATTTTGTGCGCACGGCTCAGGCTACGTGGTGCCGTGGGATGAGGTCCCGGAGCATATGCACCTGCCGTATGTCTACCACGGAGATGAGTCTGAGGAGGCACTTGCAGCGAGTGCCCGCACGCAGAATGCATTTTCAGCGGAGGATGCGCAGGCTCTTGCCGGAAACCGCCGCAGGACGAGCTTTGAGAAAGCTGTTTCGGGTATGTCATCGGTGGAGCTTGATGCGCAGCTTGCAGATGTTTATGCCAGGGAGTTTGGCATGGGCAAAAACGATATCGCAGAGGATCAGAGGCGCAAATGGTCAGGAAAAAAGAAAAATGAGTATGAAGGCCTAAGTGGTAAACCGCGCACCGTAAAGCATGATAAGCACGGCAATCCGATTTATCCGAAGAAATCCCCGGGGGAAGAGTACCTGATAGTTGATGGATATAATATAATATTTGCATGGGAGGATTTAAAGGAGCTCTCGCGCATAAACATTGATTCGGCGAGAGATGCGCTGAAGGATGTTTTATCGGATTATCAGGGCTATAAGGGCTGTCATCTGCTGCTGGTGTTTGATGCGTACAAGGTGAAGGGCAATGCCGGAAAGAGAGAGACCTTCCACAACATAGAGGTTGTGTATACAAAGCAGGACGAGACAGCCGATGCATTTATCGAAAAGACTGTGTTTGGCATACGTGACAGGTACAAGGTAACAGTGGCAACCTCTGACGGACTGGAGCAGCAGACGGTCATGAGCCTGGGGGCACTGCGAATGTCAGCCCGCGAGCTTAAGGAGCATATTGATATGACGAAGCGTGCCGGGATGGAGGCATTCATATCACGATAAACGATCATGAATGGTAACAATATGTGTATAAAGAGATGTTTATAAAGACATTTGTATGTCATAAGCAGAGATATTATAATAGTAAACATGCAAGAACATCAGAGATAAGGAGACAAGAAAATGGTAGTAAACGAAAGCATGTACCAGCTCGGAAGCGTGCGCTCAGCAATCAGGGAGCTTTTCGAGTATGGTAAAAAAAGAGCAGCAATTGTAGGTAAGGAAAATGTATATGATTTCTCAATAGGAAACCCGAGCATACCGGCTCCGCAGATAGTAAACGACACAATAAAGGAGCTTGTGACAGATTATGATTCTGTTGCGCTGCACGGCTACACCTCAGCACAGGGAGACGTGGAAACGAGAGCGGCAATAGCTGAATTTTTGAACAACACACATGGCACACATTTTAATGCAGACAACCTTTATATGACAATGGGAGCAGCGGCATCGCTGTCAATCTGCTTTCGTGCGTTGACAAGTGACGCATATGATGAGTTTATTACCATAGCGCCATATTTCCCGGAGTACAAGGTATTTGTGAATGCAGCAGGAGCAAGGCTTGTAGAGGTGCCTGCAGACACAGAGCATTTTCAGATAGATTTTGAGGCTCTTGAGGAGAGAATCAATGCGCACACCAGAGGTGTCATAATCAATTCACCAAACAACCCATCCGGCACAGTCTATTCTGAGGAGACCATCAAAAAGCTCTCAGACCTCCTTGAGAAAAAGTCTAAGGAGATAGGAAGACCGATATTCATTATCGCAGATGAGCCGTACAGGGAGATAGTTTACGACGGAATCAAGGTACCGTTTGTGACCAAATATTACGACAACACACTGGTATGCTACTCATACAGCAAGTCACTTTCACTGCCGGGAGAGAGAATAGGATACGTCCTCGTGCCTGATGAGGTGTACGATAAGGCAGAGCTGTATGCAGCAGTCTGTGGTGCTGGAAGAGCACTCGGTTACGTGTGTGCACCAAGCCTGTTCCAGAAGATGATAGTAAAATGCCAGGGGGCAACCGGTGATATCAATGCCTACAAAGAAAACAGAGACCTTCTGTACGAGGGACTCACAAGGATAGGCTATCACTGCTTCAAGCCGGACGGAGCCTTTTATATGTTTGTAAAGGCACTCGAGGATGACAGCAATGCATTCTGTGAGAAGGCAAAGGAGGAGGATGTGCTAATAGTAGCAGCAGACGGCTTCGGCTGTCCGGGCTGGGTGAGAATATCATACTGTGTGGATAGGGAAATGATAAAGCGCTCCATGCCTGCGTTTGAAAAGATATACAAAAAATATAATAAATAATAGTTGATTATAACGAATAAAAAATGCACAAATCCCGAAAATTATCTAAAACTGTACAGCTTTCGGCATTTTTAATGTATACTTTTTACAAAATCTGTGGAAAAGGGTTCTGTGTGACCGTTGTGTGACCAAAGAGGTGTATAATCTTATTCAAGAGGAAAACGTATAAATAAAATATGAGGATAAGAACGCGTGCTTTGAGATAAGGAGCCGGAATATAATAGATTATCACAGAGCATACATAGGGACGAAAATGGAATTAAAGCCAGAAGCATTTAAAGGGATAATGTTAAAGGTAAAGAGATCGGAAAAATTTTTAAAAAATTTAAAAAGTACTTGCATTATTCGTTTGACCATGATATTATAATACACGGTTCGTTGGTCAAGCGGTTAAGACGCCGCCCTCTCACGGCGGAAACACGGGTTCGATTCCCGTACGGACTGCTAAGTATTTAAAGCCGGTACATTCATGGAAGCATGATGTACCGGCTTTTTCGTTGTATATATTCATATGAGATATTATACGAGTATGGTATAACATGAAAATTTCTCAATAAGGAAATCTGCCCTTGCAATATACCCTACCGGGGTATATAATGCTCTTAAAGACAGATACCCATAAGGGGTATGGTTAGACATATGCAACAAATGTGGAATGAAGAAAGAAGGGAGGTACCCATGACAGAAAAAGAAACCAAATGCTGTTGCTGCAACCGCAAAAAACGAGCGGTCAGAGCAGGAATATAAGGATCTCATCAACAGACTTAGCCGTATAGAGGGCAGATCCGTGGAATCAAGCGTATGCTGGATGAGGATTGCTACTGCCCTGACATCATCACACAGGTGGCGGCCGCAAATGCCGCGCTCAACAGCTTCAATAAAGTCCTTTTGGCCAATCATATAAAGACGTGTGTGGCAGATGACATAAGAGCCGGCAAGGATGAGACAATAGATGAGCTTTTGAACACACTGCAGAAGCTTATGAAGTAGTATTATAAGAAGGCAGGTATAAAAATGAGTACAATAATCACAATATTAATAATAGCAATAATTGCCGCTCTGGTGATTGTGGGCTTAAAGGAGACAATAAAGCATTCAAAGGGCGAGGGCGCCTGCTGTGGCGGTGGAGCCATGAAGGAGGACGAGGAAGCCACAGTACAGCTTACAGGCGAGATAGTCACGAGAGCAGATGTGCACATAGACGGAATGCACTGCATGAACTGCAAGAACTCAGTCACACGCTCGCTTCAGAAGATGAGCGGAGTATCGGCAGATGTGGATTTAAAGCATGGCGTGGCACATGTTGAGGCAACCAGAGAGCTAAGCGATGAGGAAATCACATTTGCCATCGAAAGACTGGATTTCAAGGTGACAGGAATTGAGAGATTTTAGAAAAGGCTTCTGAATAGTTAGATTCGAATAGTAGAAAGAAGGAAATACAGACAGTATGAAGCAATATACAGTTACAGGAATGAGCTGTGCGGCATGCTCTGCCAGAGTGGAAAAGGCGGTCTCTAAGGTTGATGGTGTGACGAGCTGCTCTGTCAGCCTTTTGACCAACTCGATGGGAGTCGAGGGAAGCGCGACAGATGCGCAGATAGTGGAGGCAGTAGAGCAGGCGGGCTATGGAGCGAGTCCCAAAGGCACAGCAACAGAATCAGAAAATGACAAAGCGAATAACAGCTTAGAGCAGCTAAAGGCAGCACAGGATGCGCTTGTAGACAGGGAGACACCGAAGCTGCGCAACAGGCTTATAGCATCGCTCATATTCTTAGTTGTTCTCATGTAGTTTTTCCATGGGACATATGATGTGGGGCTGGCCGTTGCCTGAGTTTTTCAATGGAAACCATGTGGCTATGGGGATTTTGCAGCTTCTGCTTACAGTGGCGGTAATGGTCATAAACCAGAAGGTTTTTTATCAGTGGCTTTAAGGGCTTGATTCACGGCGCTCCCAACATGGATACGCTTGTTGCGCTTGGCTCTGCGGCATCGTTTGGATACAGCGTGTATGCACTTTTTGCCATGACAGCTGCGCAGGTGAATGGCGATATGGATGCGGTCATGTCATATATGCATGAGTTTTATTTTGAATCCGCAGCCATGATCTTGGCACTGATTACTGTCGGAAAAATGCTTGAAGCGCACTCAAAGGGCAAAACAACAGACGCTTTAAAGAGCCTGATGCAGCTTGCCCCAAAGACAGCAACCGTTGTAAGGAATGGCGTGGAGCAGGAAATTTCTGTGGATGCAGTGAAAAAGGGCGATATTTTCGTGGTCAGACCGGGGGAAAATATCCCTGTGGACGGTGAAATAATAGATGGAACAACCGCTGTCAACGAATCGGCACTCACAGGAGAGAGCATCCCTGTGGATAAGCAGCCGAAAGATGCAGTAAGCGCTGCCACAGTGAACCAGTCAGGCTTTATAAAATGCCGCGCAACGAGAGTAGGCGAAGACACCACACTCTCACAGATTATACAGATGGTTTCTGATGCCGCAGCGACAAAGGCACCTATTGCAAAAATCGCTGACAGGGTATCAGGAGTATTTGTGCCGGCGGTTATTACAATTGCAATCATTACAATAATAGCATGGCTTATAGCCGGTGAGACCGTGGGCTTTGCGCTTGCCAGAGGCATTTCGGTGCTCGTGATAAGCTGTCCGTGTGCACTTGGACTGGCAACTCCTGTTGCGATAATGGTAGGAAATGGCAAAGGCGCAAAGAGCGGTATACTCTTCAAGACAGCGGCAAGCCTTGAGGCAACAGGCCGCACACAGATTGTGGCTCTTGATAAGACAGGCACCATAACAAGCGGTGAGCCGAAGGTGACGGATATCGTGCCGGATGAGACATTTTTTGAGGAAATCGGCAAGCGTGCCGGTGAGTGTCAGTGTAAGGCAGATGATTTAAACCCGTACTCATCAACAGATAAAGCACTGTGGTCAAGGAAGCTTCTTGCAATAGCCGCATCAGTCGAGGCCAAGAGCGAGCATCCGCTTGCAAAAGCCATTATGGAGCGCGCTAAAACGGATGAAATCGCTGTTGCAGAGGTGACGGATTTTAGCGCTGTTGTAGGAAATGGTCTGACTGCAACGCTTGCAGGCAAAATGATAAAAGCAGGAAATCTTTCTTTTGTCAGCAAATTTGTAAAAGTGTCAGATGATATGCGTGCGAAAGCTGTCGAATTTTCAAAGGAAGGAAAAACTCCTCTGTTCTTTGCTGCAGATGACAGGCTTTGCGGTATCATAGCCGTTGCAGATACAATAAAGGAGGACAGTCCGGAAGCTGTCAGGCAGCTTAAAAATATGGGTATCAGAGTTGTTATGCTCACCGGTGACAACGAGCAGACGGCCAATGCCATTGGAAAGCAGGCGGGAGTGGACGAAGTCATCGCAGGTGTGCTTCCGGATGGTAAGGAGGCTGTCATAAGGAAGCTAAAAAAACAGGGCAGGGTAGCCATGGTTGGTGACGGAATCAATGATGCACCGGCACTCACACGTGCGGATATGGGAATTGCAATCGGCGCGGGAAGTGATGTGGCAATAGATGCAGCGGATGTTGTCCTGATGAAGAGTCGCCTGATAGATGTACCGGCAGCAGTGCGGTTAAGCCGTGCTACATTGACAAATATACACGAAAATCTGTTCTGGGCATTTTTCTATAATGTAATAGGTATTCCACTTGCGGCCGGTTTGTGGTATCCTTTATTAGGATGGAAGCTAAATCCGATGTTTGGAGCGGCGGCGATGAGCCTGTCGAGCTTCTGCGTTGTTACCAATGCCCTGCGGCTGAATCTGTGCAGGGTGTATGATCCTAAGCATGACAGAAAAGCAACACCAGATAGAAAAAACAAAACAAATAAACCAAATGAAAGTGAGGAAAAATCAATGACAAAGACAATGAATATCGAAGGAATGATGTGCGGCCACTGCGAGGCAAGAGTAAAGAAGGCACTCGAGGCGCTTGATGCAGTAAGTGAGGCAGCAGTAAGCCATGAGAGCGGAACAGCAGTAGTGACATTAAGCTCTGACATTTCCGATGAGAAATTAAAGGAGACTGTAGAGGCTGAGGACTACAAGGTTACATCAATTCAGTAATCAGTCAGACAGTATAACAATATGAAGAAATATATAGCATTGGTATTGGCTGCAGTGCTGGTGCTTGGGATTTTTACAGGATGTGGTAACAAGGGCAACAAAGAGACAGAATCACAGACAGATGAGAAAGCCACTGAGTCGGTGAATTCTGCAGAAAATAATACTGAGGACAGTACGCAAAGCAGTACAGAAAATCAGAATGTGGCTGATACAGAGCAGCTCACCACAGAAAACGGACAGGAGAGCTCAGTTCTTGCCTGTCCGTCAGTAAACGGTAAGCTGCATGTGGAGGGCAGCAAGCTCGTTGATCAAAATAACAACGAGGTGCAGCTTCGCGGAGTCAGCACACACGGTCTTGCGTGGTATCCACAGTATGTGACCAATGATTGCTTTGCCACGCTGAAAAGCTTTGGAGCAAACGTGGTGAGGCTCGCCATGTATACCTACGAAAGCGGTGGCTACTGCACAGACGGTGACAGGCAGCAGCTTGAGACACTTGTGCAAAACGGCGTGCAGTACGCGTTCAACAACGACATGTATGTCATCATAGACTGGCATGTGCTAAACGATGGCAATCCAAACCGCTACAGTGATGTGGCAAAGACATTTTTTGCCAAAATGGCACAGCAGTATGCCTCATACAACAACGTGATTTACGAGATTTGCAATGAGCCGTGCAACGGTGCGACCTGGGGAGATGTGAAGTTTTACGCCAGCGAGGTCATTCCGTCAATCAGAAGCTACGACAAAGATGCAGTCATACTGATAGGCACACCTAACTGGAGCCGGGATGTGGATGAGGCAGTCAAGGACCCTGTCACAGGCTATGATAATATCATGTATACACTGCATTTCTATGCCGCAACCCACAAGGAGGACTTGCAAAACAAGCTAAAATCGGCGGCAGACGCCGGACTGCCGATATTTGTATCAGAGTTTGGCATCTGCAGCGACGACGGAAACGGTCAGGTGGACATAGATTCCGCAAACAGCTGGATCAGCCTGCTTGACAGCTACGGCATCAGCTATGTGTGCTGGAATCTGTCCAATAAGGACGAAAAATCAGCGCTTCTAACACCTGCCTGCGATAAGACAAGCGGTTTTACCTATGAGGATCTAAGTGATGAGGGCAAGTGGCTGTACGGTGTGCTCACAAGTCATGTGACACCGGTCTTGAATTAACGAAAAGCCTCAGATGTACGGAAAACGGCGCACCTGCTAATGCCGGGATAGAGGCATCCATGCACTCAGCCGGCATGCACATGAGGCAGATGCAGATACTTCTCTCTGGTGGCAAGTCCGCCGCGGATATGGCGCTCGGACTTGTTGATATCGAGAATGTGACGCGCTTTTGCGGCAAGCTCTGGGTCTATGCGAAGCAGCCTGTCAGCATCCGTGATATCCTTGTGCACAGTGGATTTGCTGATGCCAAACTGCTTTGCAGCCTGACGCACCGTGGCATTGTTTCAACTATGTACGTTGCGATTTCCACCGCCTTGTCTCAATATATGATTTCAAAAATACTACCTGCATATTCTGTTGTTACAGTTTATGACGGGAGTAGTTTTTAATATTACACACAGGTTGTAATTCTATTACGTTTTCGTAATTAAAAAATAAGAAAACGGTTTTTTAATAGTAATATAATATCAATTTTCCGATTGCATTGGTGCAAAAGTTGCGCTGCCTGATCATATTAAGCTCATTAAATATATTAAGTGTATTAAGCGTATGCGGATGCGATGAGCTCAATACATTTATCGTATCCAAGCACAGAGCTGTTTAGCACAAGGTCATAAGTTTTTTCTGTTGCCCCACTCCTTGTCGGTAAAGTAGCGGTAATTTACAGAGCGCTTCTTATCTACATCCTTTAGCAGCTTTTTGACCTCGTCATCGCTTTTTTGGTAGAGCTTTTTTATTCTTGCAGCCTTCTCAGGCTTATTTCCCTCTATAAAAACATTCAGCACATCATCCCTGTCAGAAAGAATGTAGTCTGCGCAACGTCCCACAATAACGCATGGCTCTTTTTGCGCAATATCCTTGATGAGCTTCTGCTGGATATTGAAAATCTGGTCTGAAAGAGAAACTCCTGTGATGTCGCGCCCCACAAATGCATATGAAAAAATACTTCCGGCAGGTGCATATTCGCCCTGGTTTGCGACAATCTGCTCAGAGATACCGAGCTCCTTTGCCACATGCTCAATTATTTTTTTATCGTAAAACTCAATGCCGCATTTTTGAGCAATCTGCTCGCCGATAAAGCGACCGCCACTGCCAAACTCTCGGCTTATAGTGATTATTTTAAAACTCATGATGAAACCTCCCAGCCTATAAAAGTGTTTATAATTCATTATAACGTAATTGCACATAAAATCAAAACAGAAATTTAACAAAATCGCTTGCAGATAAGCACTCCGTAATCTATAATGACATAAGAATACATGTTGCTTTTACGTAATCAATGAGATGGCAGCAGATAACGTATGTTATGTTTTTGTTATTGTTTACACCACAGTGTGGCAAACAGCAATTACGTGACGTTTCAAAGATTGTAAAACAGCAGCATAGCGAATAAACAATTAGGAGGAAAACATGGATCAGGAAAAGGTCATAGTCATAGACTTTGGTGGTCAGTACAATCAGCTTGTTGCGCGCCGTGTCCGCGAGTGCAACGTGTACTGTGAGATTTACTCATACAAAATAGACATTGAGAAAATCAAAGAAATGAATCCAAAGGGCATCATCCTTACAGGAGGTCCAAACAGCTGTTATGAAGAGAATTCACCATCATACCGGAAAGAGCTGTTTGAGCTGGGAATACCGGTGCTTGGCATCTGCTACGGTGCACAGCTTATGATGCATAAATTAGGCGGAAAGGTAATCACACCTGAGGTTGGAGAGTATGGAAAGACAGAAATCACATATTCTGCAAACGGCGTGATGTTTAAGGATTTGCCATCAGAATCAGTATGCTGGATGAGTCATTTCGACAGAATTGCAGAGGCTGCACCGGGCTTTGAGGTAGTTGCGCACACTGCAGACTGTCCAATAGCCGCAACACAGAATGTTGAGAAGAAATTATATGCAGTACAGTTCCATCCGGAGGTACTTCACACCAAGAACGGAACACAGATGATTTACAATTTCGTCCGTGGCGTATGTGGATGTGCAGGCACATGGAAGATGGATTCATTCGTCAAAAACACAATCGACGAAATCAGAGAGCAGGTCGGTGACGGCAAAGTGCTCCTTGCACTTTCGGGTGGAGTAGACTCATCAGTACTCGCAGCACTCCTTGCCAAGGCAATCGGTAAGCAGCTCACCTGCGTATTCGTAGACCACGGACTTCTCCGCAAGAACGAGGGCGATGAGGTAGAGGGCGTATTCGGCAAAGGCGGTTCGTTCGACATTAACTTTGTCCGCGTCAACGCACAGGAGCGCTACTACAGCAAGCTTGCAGGCGTCACAGAGCCTGAGCGCAAGCGTAAAATCATCGGTGAGGAATTCATCCGTGTATTCGAGGAAGAAGCTAAGAAAATCGGAAAGGTTGACTTCCTTGCGCAGGGAACCATCTATCCGGACGTAGTGGAGAGTGGACTCGGCGGAGAATCTGCAGTCATCAAATCACACCACAACGTAGGAGGTCTCCCGGAGCATGTCGATTTCAAGGATATCGTGGAGCCACTCAGAAACCTCTTCAAGGACGAGGTACGCAAGGTCGGACTAGAGCTTGGATTACCTGACTATCTCGTATTCCGTCAGCCATTCCCAGGCCCAGGTCTAGGAATCCGTATCATCGGCGAAGTCACAGCCGAAAAGGTACGCATTGTCCAGGATGCAGACTGGATTTACAGAAGCGAAGTGGAAAAGGCAGCAAAAGAGTACAAAGAGGCCCACGGCGAGGAACCATCATGGATGCCAAACCAGTACTTTGCAGCCCTTACCAACATGCGTTCAGTAGGTGTCATGGGTGATGAGAGAACATATGATTATGCCGTTGCAGTCCGTGCAGTCCGCACTGTGGACTTCATGACAGCCGAAGCAGCCGAGATACCGTTTGAGGTACTTCAGACAGTGATGAGCAGAATTATAAATGAGGTAAAGGGAGTCAATAGAGTATTCTATGATTTGACCAGTAAGCCACCGGGAACGATTGAGTTTGAATAATTTTCAAAAGCTCGCAAAGCCTAGTAAAATGGGCATTTGCGAGCTTGTTTTTTGTCTTGTGGTACTAAAATGGTACTAAAGTGAGCTGTGCGTGAATAGTTTCATTTAC
>ENA-OQKL01000024-OQKL01000024.1-human-gut-metagenome-genome-assembly--contig:-NODE-24-length-53173-cov-4.471459_pt1 | contig 53173 bp, 54 predicted proteins | sample MGYA00242779_ERZ504800 | MGnify/ENA primary metagenome ERZ504800 (study PRJEB26092, sample SAMD00036410) | human gut metagenome | host: Homo sapiens | study: EMG produced TPA metagenomics assembly of... | reverse complement strand
CGGGGGGAATGCGGCATCTGCGGATGCCTTGCCGCCTTTAGAGATTTGTGTGTGGCACCCAAATCCTCAAAAGGCGGTGTGACCGACAGCATCTCCGCAATCTTGATTACTTCAATTCTGCCGCCCACAGGCAGAGCAGATTTTGCAAATCCACTCTGCCATCCATCTCCAAATCTGCGGATTTGTCGATGGAGACGGGAGATACGGTGGGTAAGAACGGCGGGCATCATTTGTCCCTCCGTTTCTGCCATACGAGGTCATAGCCAAGGGCATCGGCAAGCTGTACCGCCTCTACATACCGCAGAGACTCCCGCTGGAGCTTATTGGACAGGTTTGAAACGCTGTCGCTCCAACCGTAATCATCAGAAAGCCTGTCAACGACTTCCTGCATTGTGTACCCGGAACGCACAATGTACGACTTGATTTCATTTCTCAAATTGGATTTCATTGAAAACACCTCATTCTTTCATGAAATGGTTTTACCGTGGAACATACACGCTGCACGGTACAGTAAATTTTGATTGCTTCTTAAAAATCACTCAGAACTGCGTTTGTGAAGAACTGTCCGAAACAGTACCCCGTCGACTTTGCCATTAGGTGGGCTTGCAGGCGAAACCGTGAAAACAGCCACCTTTCCGCATACCACCATCACCATTCTGTAAATCACGGAATAATGATTTGTGTTCTGCTTATGGTAGTGTTTTTCACCGTTTGCACAACCATTGATTGGGCATAGCCAATTTTAATGCCCAGCCGAGCTATCAAATATAAAAATGAACTTCGATTTTTTGCGTTCGTGCGTTCCTTCGTTCCAACGGCTGCGCCCGATCCAGAACGCATGAACGCACGAACAGAAGGTTTTGAAGTTTCATTACAACTCCATAGGCGAGAGCAGAACATAAATGCCCATATATCCCCGGCACCGTTTTCCGCCGCCGATGTGCAGATTGCTGACCGGCTCCAAATGGTAGCGTTCTGCATTCTGGCTGAGCTGGTTTGCGAAACTCTTTGGGGACAGTGGGTTTTCTGCGTTGTCCTCACACCACCGCTTATAGGCTGCATACAGATTTTTGGTGCTGGCTTCATAATCGGCCTTGAATGCCACATAACCCTCAGAATCGAGAAAGTCCAGAATGTTGTTGGCATCCCGAACAGCGGAAGAGATATTGTCCCTGGCTTTCTGGCTGATGGTAAAGTGATAGTGATTGGCGATCAGCCGCCGCAATCCCTCCAGCATCCAGAGGAAGATTCCCTCTTTTTCGGCAATCAATTTCTCTGCAAGAAACGGGTCATCGAACCGGTCCGCAGGCTTGTCCTTGGTGGTCAGAATGATTTGGCGGCGAAAGAAGCCGTCGCTGCGGTCGTGAAGTGCAGTCAATGCTCCGTTGCCGAAACAGAGAAAACGCACATAAAGCAGCCCCTGATAACTCTGTTCTTTCTTCCGTTCCAAATCCATCCGCAGTTCTGCTGTCACGATGGATTTTACATAGTTGGTTTTGGTCAAGGCGTTCATGTCCAGATCATCGTCCACCATGAGCAGCTTGCCCTCCAGGTCGGCTCTGGCGAAACGGTTGTTTTCTACCTTCTGGATGGAAGTGGTGTTCATGTTGAACCCGAAAATGGCGTTCATCACCACACCGATGCGGCTTTTGCCCTCGCCGCCCTTGCCGATCAGCATGAGCATTTTCTGTCCTTTGGTGGATGGAATCAGGCAGTAGCCCAGATACTCCTGCAAGGCGGGAATATCCTCCGGCTCCAACAATTCCGAAAGGAAGCGCAGCCAGTGTTCCGGTGCAGGAGCATCTGCCCGGTAAGACACCGACAGGCGGTTGCTGCAATACTCTTTTTTCTCTGTGAATGTACCGTCCAGAAAACAAGTGCCGTTCGCCACATGGATGCGGTCACATTGCAGGGGCAAAGGGTCTGCGTATGCCGCCAGCTTCAACGTCTTGAGCACCTGCTCCACCGTCTGTGCGACCTTGTCATGCAGCCAGGGCGAGATTTCCTCATAAATCATTCTCTTCAATTTGCTTTCATCCGGCAACGGGCCTTCCACAGTATAAAAGTGGTCATTGATACAGCGCATTGGATGCCGGGACAGGAAATCCCGGCAATATTCCGGCTCGATGATTTTCCCTTTCTCATCAATCCAAACAGGGTTGTTCATGGTATCGCTCCTCTCTCAGGCGGGCTTGTAATTTGCGGATGTATCCGTCTGCCGTTAGTTCGCTCACGACTTCGCTTCGTTCATAGGAATCGCCTTGCAGCAGGATGTCCAGCTGATACTCCACCCAGGGCAGACGGTGACAGGCTTCCACAAATCGCTTATCCAGCGAATCTTCCGGCGCTTGCGGCGCATACCGTTTTTTCCAATCCAGGAGCAGGCGCCGGTATTCGTTCAAAACAGAAAAGCACAGCTGCTCGTTCTCACGAAGCTGCTGTGCTTTGGTTTTCTGCTTCCATTTTTGACGAATGGATTCCGGCAAGGGCTTGTCCGGCGCAAGGTGAAAGTCCGACGCCAGTTTTCGGGCCGCATCATACAGCCGAAGGTCAAACAGTTTGGCAGTCAGGTCGATCACATCCCCATGCTCTCCACAGGCAAAACAGTGGTAGTGGTCATCCGATACATACAGGCTCGGATGACGGTCATTGTGGAACGGGCACAACGCCATGCCATGGTGGTTGACATCGATTCCATACGTCTGCGCTGCTTCCTGTGTGTTGATACTGGCTTTCACCACTTCAAACAAATTCATACAGATTCCCTCCATTTCCTTTTTGATGGGGCAGTTTTTTCACCCCTCTGTATAGGTTATGGGGAAAATCGAAAAAAACAGGCTAATGGCATGACGAGCCGTTTTCAAAAAACATGACAAGAATTTGATTGTGTGCTATTATAAAAATAGAAAAACATGACAGGAGGGAGAACATGGATCAGATCATCAACCATGCGGTTTTATCGCTGGATTTTTGGCAGGACACCGTGACCTATGAGGGGTGTGCCATGCCCACAGGAACCATTGGCTGCGAGGTGCTGAACATCCCGGACAGTACCATTGAAGAGCTGGATACTCCCTGCAATGTGCTGAACCAGCTGCTTCAGGGGATGAACACCGGCTCGGTGGATATGAAGCTTCTACCGCAGGTGCAGCAGGCCGCTGGCGAGATCCTCTCCTTTTTGCAGGTTACACCACCCTTCTCCCGATTGAATCGAAGCTATTTTGAGCAAAAACTTGCAGCCATCTTTTCCGAAGAATATATGGAGGACGCCAAAGCCTATTTGCAGCTTACCCAGCAGGAGCAGCTGATCTGTGCTTTGACTGGTCAGCATGGCAAGGCGACCATGCTCGTGCGAATCGTGCAGGTGCTGGGGCATTTGAGTTATTCCCTGGGACAATACAAGGAGGCCCTGACAAAATTTGCAGAGCGGTTGAATGAACCAGGCTATGACCGTACCCCGGACGGTTATGCGGCAATGTTCGGGCAGTTCTTCCAAGGTGAGCCAACTCTGTCGCTGGATAACCCAGCCTGGATGACCCTGACCAATGCTTCTGTGCAGTATGTAGCCGCCACTCGACCCGGAAAGACGGAGCCTCAGCTGGTCAAGCGGATGCACTATGTCTCCTTTGTGGGGATGTTCCGTTCCGATCTGTTTGAGGGGCTTTGTGTGGGCCATGCACCCAAGAAATGCCCCATCTGCGGCAGATGGTTTCTCACCATTGATGCACGGCATACCAAATACTGCGGTGGTCTGGCCCCCGGCGACCAACGGGGACGGACGTGTCGGCAAATCGGCAATCTAAGAGGCCGGGAGCAGCGGGAGCTTGCAGACGATCACCCCATCAAGGCCATTTATACCCGCCGGATGAACACCATCCTGCAAAGCACCCGCCGGGGAAAGTTGGATGAAGAGACGGCAGCAGCTATGAAAAAGCTGGCAAAAGATAAGATGCTCCGTGCGCTTTCAGATCAGCGTTATGCCAGCACTGTCTATGAGCAGGAAATGACCCAGGATGCACTTTTGAAGGCCGTACAAAAGAAATAAGCAGCGAAATATTTGAAAGGTGGTGAGGGAAAATGGATACAGCGTGGACATGGGAACTGCCCGGCTACTGTGCCAAATACAGCTTTTTGACTGAAACCAAGGGCTTGACCATGCGGGAAGCGGAACGCATCTTTCAGCTTGACCCGGAACCGCCTGCTCTGGAAAATATGAACGACTACATCATTGAGGCTGTGCGGAGCCGTGAATTGCGCTGGTTCTCCTTTTTCCTGCACTGCTATGAAAATCGGCTTAATGGCCGTGTTCGCTGTTTCCTGCTGCGGGAGGGACTGGATCGCTATGACCCGGAACGCTTTTTAGACTACAAAATGAGCTGTGTGCTTGCCATGCTGGATTGCCTCCGGGAATACGATCCCGCACAAGGAGCAGATTTTCTGACCTATGCCCATCATTTTATCGGGAACGCCCTTTTGACCTGCCGGATGCAAGAGGAGGCTGGTTCCTTTGAAAATGTGGATGAGTACAAAGCTGTGCGTGGGATTGCTTGGCTCTATAATCAATCCGGTCAGTCTGAACAGGCGGCAATCCAGAAATATGCCCAGAAAAACGGTTGTACCGAGGAAACCGCAGCAAAGTTTTTAGCATTGGCCAAGCAAAATCGAAGCCGTGTTCCGTTTTATCAGACCATTCAGGATGAGGACAGCGAAGAAACCGGCGAGGATGTCAGCTGGGATGACCATTGGGACTATGCGGAGATTCTATGGAACGGTATCCGGGCTGAAGCTGTCCGAGAAGCGTTTGAAAAGCTGAATTACCGGGAACAGACCCTTTTGGAAAAGAGAAACGCCATCTGTATGACCTGTGGGCGGGTCAGTCCCATCAGCACCCGGTTGACCTTTGAAGAACTGGCAGTCCTCTTTGAGGGCAGCACGGCCAGTGGTGCAGAACGGGCCTACCGTAAAGCCGTGGATCATTTGGCCTGTCTGCTGACAGAAGCCGGAGTGCTTCATATGATCCGACTGAAACGCAAGTCCCAGACCAAACGCAAAAAGAAAATCGCCGCCGCTGCCTACCTATATCAGGTGGACAACGACGGCGAATGGGGTGAGATTTCGTTTGATTTTGAGGCTGGAACAGCGGAGATTATCCGCTTGGCAGAGTGGGATACGATGGTAAGCAAGAAATTTGCAAAAAAAGTAATTACTCTTATTTTGAAAAATGGGAATCTTCAGGCAAAGGAATCTATTCTCCCCGTTTCTTGTTAAAAGCATTTTTCTATTTTATTTGAGTAAGTTCGTCGTCATTCTACACCTAAAGCCTTGTACACTGCATCTTCTGCACTCTGATAGAAAATAAGGTTAAAGCATCCGATCAACTCTGAGGGGACAGAGCCAAGGTCTGCGGCTGATGTAATGGGCAGTAATACTTTCTTTGCCCCGCTGTCAAGACACACTTGCAGGGCGTTTGCCAGCTCATCCACTTTGATCATCGTACCGGCAATGCTGATTTCACCCAGTACAGCCAAGCTACTGACAGTGGGTTTATTCAGGGCAATAGAGGCAAGCGCGATCAGCGTCGGAAGGGCAAGCTTACTGGTCATACCGATGCCCTGCAAGTCCTGATAGTTGATGATATAGTCCTTTGTCGTGGTGCTGATCGTCCCGCTAATGTGTCCGGCATTTGCTTTGAGGAAGTTGAAAGCAGTATTTGTAGCCTCTCTTGCCTCGCGTTCGGAACCAATACCCGTGCGCTCAAACTTGCCGTTACCGGGAAGCATCTGAGATTCCAGCCGGAACACGCCAATCATGCCGGATTTTCCCTGCGAAACTGTATAGACCTGACCGGGATTGCACATTCCTTCTGGGATCAGCTTACCGCCGCCTTGCTCAGGAACGGATACATAGTATTCCTCAAAACTGTCCTTGTCGATGTAGGAGAAATTCACATCATAGAACTCCATGCCTCCCAGCTTTTTCAGCTGTTCCTTGACGCGGCGGCGCATCTCAAGGGCAAGCTTCAAAATCTCTTCCAGTTGCTCTTTGGAAAACTCTCCATCCGGGTAAACAAGCTTCAAAAGTCCACCGACCATCTTCCGAACCGCTATGGTATCACGCTGGTTTAGGTTGGTGCCTAAACGGAAATATTTGTCCAGCGCATCTCCATACTGCTCTTTGCGCAGCTCCCGGATGAACTCCGCCAAATAATCAGTAATGAAGCCATAGTCATCAGTGAAATGCTCCGGGCGGAATTTCGGTATCTCCCAACCGGGCAGATAACAGTGAATCCGGTCAAGGAAAGCTGTATCGGTACCCATCTCAGGCGGGAAGGGATCAAAGAGGCTGGATGTTTTAAGAAGCACATCCACGCTCTGATTGATATTGCCCACGAAGACCATTGACGCGCTTGCGGCCTTTTCCTCTTTTCCGCGAGCGAAGGACCCGGATGCCATGTAGTCCTTCATGATCTGGATGCCGTCCTTATCTTTGAATCGGATACCGGCAACCTCGTCAAAGGCAACACAATCCCAAAGACCGACAAGACCAACGGTTTTGCGGCCCATGTTATAAAACAGATTGGCAACCGTTGTCTGACCGCCGGAAACGAGAATGCTGTTCGGGGAAATCTCTTTGTAAAGATGGGATTTTCCGGTGCTGCGCGGCCCCAACTCGCAGAGGTTGAAATTGTTCTCCACAAGCGGGATCATGCGGATCAGGAGCAACCATTTTTCGCGGTAAGTCAGGGTGTCCGGCTCCATGCCGATGGAGCGCAGCAGCACATCTATCCATTCATCCTGCGTGAATGCTTTGCGCCCCTGTTTCAGTTCTTCAATGTCCACATGAGGCATTTGGATCGGCGTGAGCTTTCGGATGCTGATTGGCGTTCCGTTCCGATCTTCCTCCATGTACTCATAGTCCAGTTGCACGATGCACCAGATGCCGCCGCAGAGCAGACGGTCAAATTTGGCGGGATATTCTTCGTCTATGGGGATATTCTTGAGTCCAAGGTTGGAGAACTCCGCCTCATAGAAATCCCGTTTGATATTCAGGCTCACCGTGATTTTATCAATCACGGTATAGCTGCCCCGCTGCCGCAGGACAGAGAGAATCTTCTGCGCCTCATCTGGGCGGACGAAGTTATCCGCGAGAATGCGCTTTACGCTCTCTACGCCTTCCTCAATAATCTCCGGATCATCAGAGCTGCAATACTGTCCCAGAAGAAATTCAAGGACATAGACCGGAACATTTGCCCCTTCCTTGATTTTCTTGGTCAAATCCTTGCGTACAATCTTTCCATCAAAATACTGACGCAGTTTTGATTTGATGACAGCTCTTTTGTCCTCGTTTTCTGTCATATCAACCACTCCAATCGCCTCCTGTCACACCGGTATTCCCTTAAAAGCCAAAGCCGTAGTCATCGGCAAAGGCCATGTCCATGATGACAGGATGCCGGAACACCTCAAGCCCTGTTGCATCATCGTATATCACGAAGAAATACTGCTTGTCCTTGTCGTACTTTTTGTCTTTGAACTGGAATTTCATGCGGAAGATACGCTTAGACGCATTCTGATCACGGCTGTCAGCAATACAGCTATTCTCGTTGGAAATCCGTTCGTTGTCATCAGAGACGAAGAACAGACGATAAGTAGCCGCTTTGACTACATCGCTGACCGGCTCAGATTGGATGAAATCCAGTACGGTGATCTTGTTAGTGATTTTCCGCACCATGCTCACAAGGGCAAGACTCGCGTTTCGAGTATCCATGTGGCCTCGTTCCATCTTGAGATCAAGCACAGGCACCAGCATTTCCTGTGGGGAGGAACCGCCATGCACATAGTTTTGCCCGCCGCCAGTCACTTTGAACACATCGTCGCTGATCGGGTAAGACACCCATTTGGTATCGGAGCTGCGGAGGATTTTTCCCATTTCCATGCTGGCAATGCCATCTCCGGCAACTGGTTCCGGTGAAACCACAAAACGCCGGTTGATAAAGGAGGTCTTGCTTTTTATCCCCTCGATCTTATCGCTCTCTGAGATTTTATCCCGTTTGTAGAGGAAGCCATGATCAGCCGTTACGATAAACCGGTATGTATTCGCGCTGGTGGAGATGCGCCGAATCAGGTCGATGATTTCCGTAATCGCTTCCTGACAGGCAACGAAAACTTCGTCCTCGGTATTGGGTTTGTCCCCGCGGGCATCGATCTGGTTGTGGTACACATAAACCACCTGTTTGCCGGTGAAGATGCTGCGGAGATCGGCAATCTTGAGCGATTTGATACTGTCAAACTGGACACATGCGCTGTCACTGCTGTATTTCTGCAAAATTGCTTCCCGCTCGGCGAGATTTTCGCAGGGGAATCCATCCACCAACACCTTGAAATCATCTGTCATCGTCAGTTCCGTGTGCGGCAGCAAAGCCGCCATACCGAGACGGGTGTAGGAGGGCAGAACACCGAGCTGCACTTCCAGTTTTGCCGTACATTTGGGATCATCCTGTATCCGGCGGAACAGTTCCTTGCTCACCTCATAGCGCATGGCATCGGAGATAATGACCACCGTGCGCTCCTTGGCATTCTTCAAATTGCGGGCATAGAAGTCCCTCTGCAAGGGCAGCGCCATAAACGAGTCCGGCTCTTGAATGGCGGCATTCCATTTGGGAAGCAGCGTTTCCAGATACTCGTTGGTGTAGATGTTTTCCACCAAATCGCGCAGCGGCTCGAAAGCTGCCGTTTCTTCGAGCTGATCGTAAGCGGAATAGAACCGGCGATATTCATAGTCCAGCCGGAAGTCTTCCTCCTGATACTGGCGCAGAATCTCTTTGAAACTGTCCGGGCAACGGTAATTCCCAGCCTGAATGATCTGATAGGCGCTGTCAAGCATCTGATAGCAGCCCCCGGTTTTCTCGCCGAAGTGCATTTTGCTCCGCTTTTCGCAGATTTGAGGGATAGTCAAACCGTCCAGTGCTGCGCCCACATCCTCGGTTAAAAGGCGCTCCACAATCCACTTGATGAGGATCTGGTCAATGGCAAGGAAGGTATCGCAGTTCACTAAGTCATCCGGCGAATAATCAGAGAAAGCCTTCTGGACATTCAAGCCGGAGGCAACATGAGCGGAAAGCTCATCATAGCGCCCACGGTAAAGGATATTGTTCATCAGGTTATCCATAAAGGCAATGATATTCCCGGCCTTATAGGAGAGGAACACCTTCCACGGCTTCGGAAGCTCGCCTCCTATATATTTAGCTGTGTAGGTGACAAACATGGTCACCACCAGTTTTTCCAGTGTCGGCTTGACATCGGTATAGCCGAAATGCTGCTCGCAGAGCTTCCAGAAATCATCCAGTAGGCCGTATTTCTCAACCTCGGACAGAAACTTGTTATCTGTAAGCTCGCTGTCTGTCAGCATGACCCGGATCACTTCTTCAAAGGAACAAGTACGGGTGCGGCAAATGGCAGAGAGAAGCCCCGTGATGATGTTCTCTTCGTTGAAGTTCTCTATCTCAAGGTCATAGAAGCGCTGCGTCCGTTCTTTGTTGGCAAAGAACTTGATGTGCTTTTCGATGATGGGCTTGTATTTCTCGTCAATGCCCAAATCCACCGAGAGCAGCGAAGCGCGGTCGGCAAAGAAGCGCTTGGAGTAGAGCAGCGTGTCTTCCAGATGGTTGTCCCGCACATCCGGGCTTGGGGAAGGGGGTCGTAGATGAGTATAGTTTGTGGTAGTGTCCTGCCGTTCCAAGAAGAGCTTGGTGGCAAACTGATTGTCCGGCTGCAAGAAGTAGACCTTGGCATTATCAAGCTCTACATTCTGCATATCCTCCACAAACTCGCCGTTATCGTCGTACCAAAAGACGAGTTTACGGGTATCGCCGGTAAACTCAGCATTCAGCCGGTCTATGATTTGTTTGATGTTCATTTCTGCCATGCCGCTTTACTCCTTCTGGTCTATGACTACCCAAGACCCGCTCCGGTTGGAGCCTTTGCGTTTGATCTTGCCAGCTTTTTGAAGGCTATTCATGAGCCGCTTCACAGTGGCGAGGGAAACACCCAGCATCTCTACAACATCCTTCTGCGTCGCTTTCGGATTGGTTCGGAGGATGCGCAGAATCGCTTCTTCATTGGTATCATTGGGTTCAACTTTGGTGTCATTGGTATCATCGGTGTCACGCTCTTTGGGATCAATGACACCATTCTGATCGGTAGCCGCGTCTTTCCGATACAGGTTGATGCGGAAATCGCTGCCCATATCAATCAGTTCCGGCTCACGAAGGCCGTATTCCTTTGCTTCCCGGAACATTTTCGGGATTCCGCTGCCCCACGCCTCCACGATATTCATGTAGGAAAAGGCGGCTGCAATGCCACGGTTGCGGATCTTCGAGAGGCCGGACTTCATTTTTTCAATGGTGATTTCGCTGTCCAGCATACCGGGGGAGGTGACCTCCAGCCGGTCATCAAAGAGCGCCACCTGGATTTTCCCCGGCGTCAGGTAGCTGCGATGGCAGACTGCATTCGAGATCATCTCACGGATTGTTTTGACGGGCAGTTCATAATAATCCTGCCTTCCAATTCCTTCAATGCGTGAACCGAGGTCGATGTGCTGCAACACGAAGTTGTAGGCATCCTCAATCTGCTCGTAGATCGCTCCGGTAAATTCCTTGCGGGTGATGAAAATATCCCGGACAGTCCCCTTGAATACCGCGCACTGGATGGCAGCATCCGGGAACTCAGCCGTATCGCCGTTCAGCAGCAGATACCCATTGGTGGGATGGTAAGCTCCGTCGTGCTCCACCAGCAATTTCCATGAAAGTAACTGGTTCTTGCCTACTTTCTGAATCTGCTCCCGTGCCGTATCTGTTTCGGCCAGCTTGAGGGCGTGCTGGTACATCTTCTCGCAGAAGGCCGCAATCTCTTCCTCAGAAACAGTCTGTTCCCGCTCCATCTGGTCAAAGGAGCGGTTTGTCCCTTCCATGATGAGTTCCTGCACACGATACCGCTCCGCATGGCGGGTTGTTCCGGCCACGCGGATGTAGGTGCCTTCCATGATGCCCTGGCTCTTGATATAGTAGGGACGCTGCATACCGGGGATGATTTCAACAACGATAATTGCCTTCCCGTCGATTTCCTGCACCGCGATGTTCGGGGTGATCTTTGGTTCGCAGCTATCGAAAATGGCGTTGGTAATCGCGTCCATTTTCTGAAAGACTTCCTCTTTGGAAAAGCCGGTGACGGCCCATGTGCCGTTCTCCACGCCGAAGACCAGCTTTCCGCCCTTGCCGTTGGCAAAGGCCACAACCGTCCTCATATACTTTTCGCTCTTGGCTGGAATCTCGCTTTTGAACTCCACATTTTCGGATTCCCCGGCGAAAATCTCTTCTGCGGTCATCTCGACCACCTCCTTCATCCGAGTCTTATGTCAATATCTGCGGCGATTTATTTGAGCAGTCATGTTCCCAATGCTGGCAATGGCTTCCTTCTGGTGTTTATCGTAGGCCGCTTTGTCATAATACGCATTTGTTCCGCAGGATGGGCAACAATATGTTCCCACACCCGTTTTTTGCCCTTGCACCAGTATTCTTTTCGTGTCCCAGCAACACGAGCAGTATATGCGTTTATCAGGATCATCAGAAAGCGTGATATATGCATCGTCGTGTCGTTCAATCTTTCCTGCAATATCTGCTGTTGTCTGCATTTCTTTGATTTGTTCCTTGAGCTTGTGATTCTCATCCACCAGATCAAGTATCTGCTTCTGTGCATCAATCAATTCTCGTACAAGAGGAACATTGTCCGCTTGTTGTGCAACAGCAATGCCATCTTTGATTGCTTCATACCATCCCAAAGTCATTCACCTCAAATCTTCGCCAAAACGACGTATTTCTTTCCGTCGCTGGCGGTTTGAATTTTTTCGTAGTTGACCTTCACACCGTCATCCAAGTCCAGCTCGATGCGGCTCAGGGCGAGGTGGGCGATCATCTCGTCATAGTCGCGGCACTCTTTGAGCTGCTTTTGGAGCTTTTCTTTCCGCTTGGTGGAAGCGGCTACCTCGCGGGCGTTGGTGCTGTGGTCGATCATGTCCTGCATCCGGTTGATTTCGGACTCGTAGACACGCTGCATTTTGTGGAGATAGTCCACCCGGAGGTTGCCGATGGTGTCCGGCGTGTAGCGGTGGAGGTAGATCAGCGCCTTGAAGCCGTTCTGCTTGCCACTGTCGAACAGCCAGTAAATCGGGCGCTTCTGGTAGGTCTTGCAGTGATCCTTAAAAAAAGTCCTTGAGGAAGTAGCTGCGGATGATCTCCCGGCTGCTGTTGCCCTTGCCGCCCAGCGCCCCGGCGATGAAGTCCAGATTTTCTTCCAGCGTGTCCGCGCCGTAGGCAGCTTTCAGCCAATCGCACAGGCGGGAGATGATGTCGTCCTCCAGATATTCTTCGTCGGTGATGGGAATGACATCATCCTGATCCGGCAGGAAGGTCTTGTACTTGGAAGCATCCCAGTCCCCGCCAGCGTAGGCAAGGCCGTCTACATCTAGCGAGTAGCGCCCAAACATACATCCTACCGCGTAGGAAAGTAGACTCTTGATGTCATGCTCCAGATTAGCCTTGTGGATAGAAACTTCTTCATCTTTAACTTTTGTTACAAGTTCATCCGTAAGGCCATATATATTTGCAAAAATTGCGTTTAAGTTTTCTTCATTGCTTTTTAGCTGAGAAAAGTTATTATTGCATATCTCTGTCCATTCAATAAAAGCAACAGAAATTTTACAATCATCGCCCCTTTGAACAAGTGGATGCCGTAAAAACTCCCAAGAAGTTTCATTCTGATCGTAATCGTATTTTGCTATTTTTACGCATTCAATCACCAATTTCTCTATTAGCCCCTGCTGGTGATTGTCAAAAATGAATGGAATTTTTAGAATATCACTCACGCCAAAATTGATTGTAGGATTTATGGCATCTAAAAGGGTTTGTGTAACACAACTATTGAGCAATCCCAAAACATACCATTTTTGCGTTGGATCATTAACAAAAAGAGAGGGGCCCGCAGATGCAAAAATAAACCCTTTGGGAATATATCGGAATGATGGATGAGAAAGTGAAATTTGTGGCCAAGATAAACATTCTTTGAAATAAGCATCTATTGCTGTTATATTTTTGCTGAATGAACCTGCCACCTTTACCGCATAATCCTTGATTTCTTTCCCATCGTGCTCCCAATTTATCACATATATATTGTTACCGAACCATTTAATTTGGCCTCCTTTATTTAGCCAGAACCATTTCTGCAATGAGCTCGCAGCTTGAGTAGTGCTGTGTATGTGCTGTGCGATCCTTGTTACCGATACCTCATAGAAAAAGCGAATGAATCTTTTGTCGTCTGATGACTTGAGACCTTGTCGCGTTTTGGAGACATCTGAAATTGACAAGGATGTCTGGTATATCTTAAAGATTTTATCGCTGAGCCAATAACAAATAGGAGCTCCTGGCACAGCAGAAAACTGTTCCGAGCTCACTTCATATCTCTCTTTACGAGCAAGGAAAGCATTTTCTTTACTTGAAGAAGAATTTTCATCAACAAGTCTAAAGAAGTTGGTCTTGGATTTGGCAATTCTATCAGACTTGATGATAAAGGTACAAGTTTGAACGACTTCACCTGATATGTCCTCAAAGGCTTTCGTTCCAAGTTGGATCAATGAATTTATTGTGTAATTTGCCAATAAATCTTTTCTAAATTTCTCAAAGCCAGAAGTAAACATCCATACTTGCTGTGTAATCATTGCCACATATCCATGTGCCTTTGCATATTGCTTTAGGCATTTCTCGATGAACACACAATAAATATCGTTTTTTGTAGTAGAATGATTTTTCATGACATACTCAAATAGAGCCTTAGGCATACCCTTCAAACTCATATACGGCGGGTTTGTCACCACCACATCATACTGCTGTGCCAGTACCTCCGCCACGAGGATCAGCGGCAGGATGGTGGCAAGCGCGGCTTCCCGGTGCAGGCTGATGTCGTTCTGCACTTCCTCCACGCGAGCATACAGAGCAGCAAAGTCCACCGGTGCCACTGTCAGGATGGAGCCATATTCCTTTGCATCACGCAGGTCGTTGATGATGCTGTCCAACGCCGCTTTCAGCTTCGGGTCGTTGTTCGCAAAGTAGTCCCGCGTGTAAGTGTCAATGTCGTTGCTCTCGGCAATCGCGTAGACATGGGGCTGGATGCCGCGAGAGAAGATGCGCCGGTCATACTGCCGAGCTTTCATCATGACCGCAAAATAGGCAAGCTGCGCCGCCCGTTCATCAATGTCCAAGCCGAACAGGTTGTGTTCGAGGATGCACTGCGCCGCGTCACGCTGGCTGTACCCGTCGTTTTCGTACATCTTCATCAGCACATCGAAGGCGTACACCAAGATATGCCCGCTGCCCATGCAGGGGTCAATCACCTTGATGTCTCGGACATCCTTGTATTCGCTCTGCTTCTGGATTTTATCGAGCTGCTGGCGCACTTCCTGCGTCTGGGCGGCTTCTGGCAGATAATACTTCCAGCCCATCTGCCCGGCGATTTCTTCTTCGTTGGCGATGCGCTTTGCCTCAACCTCATCCCAGCTCATTTCGTCGAGGCCGCGACCGTCAGCGTAAACGCCCTGTTCTTTCCGTTTGTCAATAAAGATGCGTCCAAGGCTATTTTCGACCATATAGCGGACGATCCAGTCTGGCGTAAAAAGCTGGGTGACGGCTGGGATTTCCTCTTTTGTGATTTTGCCGTTCTTGGCAAAGGCGGCATTCTTCGGCTCGGTATTGTAATACTGGTACAACCAGCCGATGATCTCCACCTGACCGCCCTTTTCGATGTTGAAATCGTCCTCGGCAATGTCGTGGATGAGGTGGTACACGACACCTTCCTGATCCACCACGGAGAGGTTCAGCAGCAGCTCGGTATAGTCGCTGGTCTTTTCAAACAGGGCTGGCAGGATCTCGTTCAGAGCGTTGCATTGCTTGATAAACAGCAGCCTGAACAGCTCGTCCAGCTTGTTCTCGGTTTTCAGGCGCAGGACAGTCTCTTCCTCGGCAGAGGTGAACGCCAGTTCCGCGTCGAAGGGCGTTGTCACCAAATCCGGCTCGATCTTGCCGCTCTCGGAGGACAGAACGCGGATGTGGGAGGGAAGATAGTCGTTGACCTCCATAAAGCGGATGGCGATCAGCCGGTTAAACCATGTATAGGCAACCTCTTCCAAGATATACTTGTAGGCAGTAGCGTAGTTGCTGTCTTTCTCTTTCTTACGGATCACTTCCACCAGCTTCTTGCGCTGCGGGATCGCATCGCCGTTGATGGCATACGGCTCAGAAGTCCCGATGTCATAGAACTCCATCGTTCCGGTAGACTGCGGCAGTGGGTCTTTGATACCGTCCGCTGTGATCCCCATCAATCCGGCGCGGTACTGAATATCCGCAATGAGCTTATTCCGCGCCCAGATTGCAAAGTTTTTTATGGCTGTTTTGTTCATGGCGATTCTCCCTATTACATTAAGCCGTCGATGAACATTTCGGCTTGCTGAATCAATGTTGTCCAGTCTGCTCCGGTGATGGCACTTGTTGCTATTGAAACAGATGCTTTAGATAAAACCTCACTGGAAAATTTCTTTATTCCTGCCAAAGCCTTTTGCATCCGGCTCTTTTTCGGGGCAGAAGAATAGATTTGTTCTTGCAAGGATTCCAAGTCATCCTTAACGCTTTCAATCTCTTCGGCGGCAGTATCGGTAATAGCGGGAAGTGACGAAATCAGCTTTTCGATGAGCGAGTTTAAGTCCGTTGCTGATACGCCGTTTTTCGTGTTGAGTGTAATAGAACCGCTGCCTTGCTGGATAACCGGACCATTGACCGTCCCGATGTTTTGAGTCATTGGTGCAGCCTTCTTCTCATCTTCCAGGAGGATCATCTCCTTGGAAATTTCATCGTTGATGAAATTTATCAAGGGTTTTACTGTGTTTTCCAAAAAACGCTGAATAATATCCGTGTAAGTTGCGCCCTTTTTCCATAGGTATTGCATGGCTTGTCCTAAAACATTCGTATTTGGGGTCTCCACGATGTACCTCATGTAGTCATAAATTGCTTTGATGTGACAATTTTCATCTACTGGAATGCTCGTGCTTGCCCATTCAGAGGAATGAGTCGGAAAACAAGCCTGAAAATCATATTCGACTTGATCCACAACGCTATGAACACGGTCATGGATAAATGGCGTCTTCTCAATATAATCCATCAGCCGATGGAGATTCACATCTGCATCTCCATCGTCACTTGAAAGAAGATTGCTGGATATTCTTCGAAAATCGAGGCTGATAGTTCTTAATTCTCTGTATTCACTCATAAGTCTACCCCGCAGTAAGGACAAAATATCTTTGAAGCTCCGGCGCAGTACAACGCTTTAACCCTTCGATTGCAACAAGTGCATTGGAACTCCGTTTCCGCTGTGTCCGCATTTTTTAACTCTTTGACATACACTTTTTTCAACGGCTTATATGTCATTTTTATTATGCTCTTTTGACGATTGATCGAACGAGCCATTTTCCCAAAGGCTTTATTCAACTCTTCAATCATATAGTTCTCGGCCAACGCTCGAGCTTTGTCACGAACATCTTTTGACCAGAATGCGGATTTCTCTTTTGCAAGTCCGCAGTAGGGGCAGAACAGTTCCAAAACAGGTTCTTCATCACTTTGGACTTCTCCTGCTTGCAGCTTAAATTCTGATCCGCAATACGGGCATTCAAAGGTGACATATCCTTCGCTGTCACCTTGAACAGTAAAACTCAGCGTGATATTTCCCATACGCACCTCCAATACTGCCCATTAAAACTCCACATTGACAATCGTATCTTCGTCCAGTTGCGCTTCCAGCGACTTGCGAAGGCTGTCCATGTAGCGATCAATGTCCTCCTTGCTTTCCAGACGCCAAGAAGCCGTTCCCGTCATCATCTTGATGGAAACATTTTTCGTCTTGCGGATTTTCACCGGCGCAGGGGCAACGGTTGCTTCCGGGGCAGGATTTCCGCTCTGTTTGGCTTCCTCTGCCTGACGGCGGGCTTCTTCTTCGGCCTTTTGAATTTCCCGCTTGTAGTCAAGATCAGCCATTTCATCAAGAAGCCGTCGTTTCAGTGCATCTGCTTTATCTGCGAAGCTTCTCAGCGTAGAGACATTGTTGCAGTGGGTAGCTCCATCCCGGATTTCCTGGAACTTCTCATAGTAAGCCGTCCGCTTCTGGTCGTTGTAGTCCTTGGTGGAAAGTACCTCTAAAACGCGCTTCCACGCCTGATCAATCGAATCGAGAACAGGGACGGACTCCTGCTGCAAGATTTCGCCATAGCAGGACATGAACCGCTCACGCAGCTCAGGCAGCTTCGGAATGTTGGCATAGGGCTTTTCCTGCCGGGTAATAGATCGCATCTGTGCGACTATATCTTCCAGCTCGGCGTTGACGATATAGGTCTTGCTGTCATCATAGATTGCAAGCATATCCAGCGCACGAGCGAAGATGGTAGATTGTTCGCCGCTAAAGAAGGTCTTGATCGGCTCGTAATCTTCCGCGAAGTCGAAGAAGTCATCCCGTTTCTTGGAAACGGTCGTAAAGAAGTCCAAAGCAGACTGAATCTGAACAACAGACTGCATCAGAGCCTTCCCACCGGACAGAACACGCTTGCCCGGATAATGATGCTGCTCGTAATGGACTTCCAGACGCTCGATCTCATAAATCGTGTTTTGCGCATAGCGCTGGAAGTTCTTCATGATGGCATCTTCGTCCTCCGCCGAAGTAGTGGCGCGGAAGGTCTCCTTCATCACATCCCGGACAGCCTTTTTGTCCTTATCGCTGACGCGGACACGCTCTTCCATCAGGAGCTTTTCCGCAAACGCTTTTTTGGTGATGAAGCCGATGATCTCTTCCTCGCTCTTGTTATTCAGGCTGACCGCAGCACCATTGACTGTGAAAGCGAGATCGCCGCGCTTGAACAGACGCGCCACCAGCCAATGCACATCATCTTCCACAAAGCCATAAGGAGCCTTCATGAAGCGGTCCTTCACCGTTTTCATGGAAGTTTTCATGTGATTGCGCGTATTCATGGCGATAAAGCCCTGTACATCATCCAGTGCATGGGCATTGCTCTCTGTGCCACCTTCCAGCCCAAGAGAAAGCTGGTTGCTCTGATGGAGCATCTTGCGGATCTCCGCCTCGCCCATCGGCGCGTCGATGTAGGACAGCTTGTGATAGACCGTCTGCACCAAACGGCCAATGGCTTCATTGATCCGGCTGATGACTTCCTTGCCGTTTACACGGACAACATCGCCGTTTACATAGATCGTTGCTTCTTTCAGCGCTTCGGTCAAGTAGAGCTTTGCGTTTTGATTGCGCTCCCGCATTTCCACACGCTTTGCCTCTTTGATCGTCTCATACTTGGCAAGCTGCGTGGAGGTGTTTTTCCGAAGGAACCCCTCAATTTTCAAATAGGATTGAATTTCCGTCAGGAACTCTGCATCATTCGGAAGTACAACAAGGACTTCTCTGCTTTGACCGGACATCATCCGAAGGGTTCCATCTTCTGTGCTGCCGTCGTACCACGGTGTCAGGACACGAAGGCCGATGTCATAGTTTTGATTTGCTTTGTATGGACGATCATCTACAAACTGATTGAAGCCAAAGGCATAGCGGCCATTGAAGACAGGATAGGTGTAGCGTTTGCCGGGGAAAATGTCCTCAAAAATCATCTCCGCGACCTTGGTGATGATCTCCGGCGTTTCGACATTTTCCTTTTCGATCTCGTTGTTGACTTCCTGTTCCTCATCGGTCAGGAAGACATAGATGCTGCCGTTTTTCTGAATCAGCATCTGCCGCATCAGGACCTTCAGCGCTTCCTCCACGCGGCCTTTCAACTCAATCCGGTCATCATCGATATTTTCAATCATCAGGCTGGTGATGTTGTCGATATTCGCCTCAATTTCCAGCACATACTTGACCATGAAGAGGGTCTTGAGGACATTGATAGCGAAGACATCCTTGTCCTTCTTCTCCGGGTTGATGTAGCTGTTGTCATAAGCCCGGATGATCACCCCGCTATGGCTGTGATCCAGAAAGTTTTCCAGTGCGTCATAAAAGCGATGGAAGGGTACAATGACCCCTGCCTCTTCATTCATGACGTTGACAGCGGACTCCTTGAAGAGCGCCAACATGGACCGCTCGCCACCGGAAAGGTGCTTGCCGGAAGCTCCGTGGGTACGAATGGAAGTCAGTACGCTGGACAACAGATTGAACTGATACGGTACAAAGGGGTAGACCTCGGCAAAGTCTTCGGCGCTCGCATACAGCTTCTTTTCTGCCGTGTCATTGAATACAATCAGGTTCTTGATAATCGTTGCCTTCTGCTCATAAAGCAGTCGGAGCGCCTGCGCAGCCGGTTCCGTCTTTTCAAGGATTCTCTTCTTGATAACGGCATCCACATTTGCAGAAGAGAGGGAGAGACGGGTATCAAACCGACCCTGAATTTTGGAGAAGTCGTTGCCCTTGACCTTGGTGATGGAGTCGATGTCCTGCTGGCTGGTCACGATGACCCAAGCTTTGCCCATGCACTCCTTACCAAGTTCCTCGGTAACGGTTTGGAGATTGAGCATCAACTTGGAATCATCGCCGATGTACTGCCCGATTTCATCCACCAGAAATACAACATGGTGGTTGTTCCCCTTGCGCTCGATATAGCTCTTGACGCGCTTGGCGAAGTCCTCGATGCTGATGGTATAAGGCTCCACCGCCTTTTCGCACCAGTTCCTTGCCGCTGCCTCGCTCATGAAATCCATCGAAACAAGGGCATCTACCACGCTGTCCTGGATGAAGTCGAAGTCTTGCCGGGAGTCCTCCCACGGGTCGCCGTATTCTTCCTCAAAAGTAGCCTTAAACTCATCGTAGCGGCCTTCCTCGGAAAGCCTCCGTTCCAGATCGGCAACATGGGGGATGGAACCGCAGAAGCCCTGCATCTGATTGAAGACTTTGAGGAATACATTGACGATGGCATCTTTGTTCTGCTTGCCGTTTGTTTCGCTCTTGGAGTCGATGTTGAAGAGGATTACATCCGTAGGGGTGTCAGCCGCCAGCTTCATGTCGGCAAGTACCATTGGGTCTACGATCTTTTTATCCTCGACAAAGTAGTCCATCGCCTTTCTGTCCCCGACCTGACGGTTTTCCAGAAGGTAGGACAGGATTTTCAGGAAGTGCGATTTACCGCTTCCAAAGAAGCCGGAAATCCACACGCCCATCTTTGGTGTTGTTTCTACAATCCCCTTTTTATAGGCCGAGTAGAAATCGGCAAAGTGCTTTTGAAGCTCGCGGGTAACGACATATTCCTCAAGCTCCTGAGAGACATTTGCGTCCTCGCCCTGACCTACGATAATTACGCCTTGAATTTCACGGTCAATCTTCTTGGCGAACATATCCTTTATTTTCATTACGCTACCTCCATCACTTCACAAGCCGGAAGGCTCTGTAATAATTATCGTCTTTGACTTCGTTGAAGAGAATCAATTCCTGTTCGTTGTATGTGCCGGGAAAGAACATCACCACTGGTGCGTGTAGATAGGACTGGTGGAGATTGTTCAGCACATTATGCGAACGGAGAAGCGGATAGCTCTTGCCAACACCGGTTAGAAAGACAATGGCATTCTCCGGGGTGTGGTCAAGAATGTACTGCACAATCAGGCTGTCATCCTCGCTCACTTTCATCGAGTTGCTGACTGCTTTGACAATCCTTTGTATGCCGCGTTTTTTCTCAAATTCACAGCACTTTTCTATGAAGTTCTTCCCCTCAAGGAAGTCAATGATAATGTCATAGAGGTCAAACACAACCAGCTCAAATCCGTCCGTCCCTTTCGAGTTCTTATGCTTCATATATTCGATACGCTCTCGGACTTCCAGTTCTTTTTCAGGTGGATAGTCAAAAATCCAATAGTTGACCTCGTTGGCTTTTCCACTGCTCTGACGGAAGGAAGGCTTTCGGATCGCCGCCTCCATCGCATCCAGTCGTTCTGTTAAATCCATCATCTTACCCCCGCAAGCGCCTTAACATAAGCACCCATATCATTCTGTTCCAGCCAGTGTACTAAGTCTGGATCTAAAATGGGGCGCAGTATTTTTCTGGCCGTTTTTGCTTTATCAATTATCCCGGCCTCGTACAGCATTGTTTTATAGCACCGGCCAAGCCGTACCAATGTAGCGTCCGTCCATCCGGCCACTTTTTCATTTTGCTGCTGCTTATCTTTGAAAAAAACACGCACGTCGCTATCCACCAGCTCGTTGCTTCCGAGAATCATCTTTTCACGGATTACTTCATAGACAAAATCAAAGAAAAGCGTGTCATACGCCATAGCGGCAATCAGGGCAAAGAGCTTTTGCGTAGCAAGGTCGCTGCGCGTGAAAAGAGGGATGAAGCTCCTGTCCAGAGATTTAATGCGGCCTGTAACGGTATGATAAATTTGATTGGATCGCAGAGCGGTTGGAGCAGCAAATAGATTTTCGTTCATTGCGAGGTCCTTTATCTGATCGGTGCTTTTTCCTTCGCTAAGAAGCTCTACAACCTTACGGAACTCTACAAACCAGAAGGACAGCTTCACTGCGCCCGCGCTGTATTCTTTTCTTTCCATTCTGCCGATTGTTCCTCCTTAGCACTACTCTACATCGTTTTCTATTCCATTTTCGGGATCGTCAGGAAGAATCTCCATAATGTCATTGATTCCGCAGCCGAGCTTGAGGCATATTTTTTCTAGCACTTCAACAGTCGTATTCTCGCCTTTTTCCAGTTTGCTCATTGTAGAATAGCTGATGCCGACGAAATCACGGAACTCTTTCTTCTTCATATCTCGGTCAATGAGAATCTTGAATAGCTTCTTATAGGATACTGCCATTTTTTGCACCTCTTCTTCAATACCACATAGTTGCAAAATACGATTTTATTATAGCATATTTCAATGCCAAAAGCGAGAAAAATTATGTGAACGCATTGTTTTTTGCCCAAAATTATTTATTTCAAAATAGCACCCACTTATTGCAAAAGCAAAACACCAGTGCTACACGATAGGTGATGGCACTGGTGCTTCTATTATTAGTATTCTGTTACAAGGTTGAAGTCGTGTAAGCGTGGGTTTGGGTATATAGTATCTTTAACTTTGGGAAACTCCCGTTTCCCAGCGGGAAACCGCCTGGCGCGAGATGTTGAGTTCGTTTGCGAGCTTTTCCTGCGACATGCCGGCGCGTTTGCGGCAAGCGGCGATTTTGGCTCCTATGGTCATACGGAAGACCTCCTTTTGCTGGGCTCATTTTATACGAAAACCGTGGGAAAAGCCACCATGTCAACTTGGAATTTCCGCAATTTTGAGTTGCGGCGGGCGATTTTCGGGGAATTTTGCAGACTCTTTTGGGGAGAGGCGTTATTTTGCTTCGTATTCCGCGTACATATCGCGGACGTAGCGGGAGACGTTTTCGTCGTAATCGGGATAGGTGTAGCCGTATTTTGCGGCGAAATTTTTGGCAGCATCTCGGAAGAGCTCGTGGCAGGTGAAAAGCGACCGCCATGTGTTTTCCACAGAATCTGTGCGATACGTGGAAAGAAGCGCTTGCCACTGCTCTGCGGGGAGATATTGACCGATGAATTTATAGTTTTTGCCGACGCTGAACGTGAAGCCGTATGCGCTGCCGACCTGCCACGAGAGCATGCGAAGAAGTTCATTGCGCATCATCGCAAGCAAGTCGATGGCGAATAACAGCTCGCGGCGGCAGAGGCCCTTGACGACATATATCGTGATATTCCAGAACTCGTTGCAGCAGTCGTCAAAGCTGCGGGCGCCGGGCTTTTGAATGTGATATTCTTTGTCTGTAGGGGTGGGCTTTTCTTCGACGCGACCGTCTTTATCGAGCAAAATCTCGCGCAGACCGTCGCCGTTTAAATAGTCTTCGAGCGCGGTGAGGGGCAAAATCGTGAGGTCGATCTTGTTGTAATCCGTGAAGAACATCAAGAAGCTGTACCCATCCTCGACGGCGGGGAAAAGCTCCATGTCCTCGGGCTTTTGCATGATGAGGCGCTCGCCGAAGACATTTACCCATGTGTCGTCTTCGGTGTAGAGCGCGGGGTCATCGACAAAATAGGTGACATCGAAATCCTGAAAACGGTCTTTCGGGATGTTTTGATTCGTGCGCGAGCCTTCCATGCCGACGACACGGATGTGCGCGTCGTTTTCGGCACGGGAGAGGATGAGATTCATCATTTCTTCGGGGGTTCTTTGGGTCATGGCGGGCTCCTTTTTATCGGTCTTCATCAAAAACGATCCGGACCGTTTTGTTGAAGTCTGTCTGTTTTTATCAGTTGTCCGTGATCACAAATGATGAAGATCACCGATCTTCATCATTTGGAAAGTGATCCCAAAAGTTTTCAAATTCTGTGTTTGTGATGGTTCCGCTGCTGACTAAAATTTCGTACTGCTCGCCCTGCCAGATGTAACGTACCTCGGACGGGGTGTAGCCGTTGCGCAGGTAGAATGCGCGGCGCAGGTGGCGCTGGGGCTCGTTTTCGGCGGTAGGAATGTCGAGCTCCAAGTCGGCGATGAATCGGTTTTTCGGGTACAGCGTGTGCATGAGCTTTAGCGCTTCGCTGCCGTAGCCGTGCTCGCGATACTGCTCATCGATGGCGAAATACAGAATGTGCGTGATGTCGCCGCAGGTGAGCAGGCTTGCAAAGCCGCAGAAGTTTCCGTCTTTGTCGTAGAAGCCGACGAAATCGTGGCCGTCGTGCCGCATGAGACCGCAGATGGGCGTGCGCTCGTTTGCGGGGAACGCGCGGACGTAGAGGTTTTCGGTGCGGTGAAAATCTTTAGAGTGCTCCGTGATCTTTTCCATGTGGAGTGCGGACATATTAAGGTTCCTTTCGGTGTTTTTCGGCAGCAAGCTCCATGAGCTCGCGCTCGGTTTCGACATCGGCGAGGACGACGGGCATGCAATCGAGGACAGTCAGAATACGGGACTTGATGAACATGGCAGCGCCTCCCCTTTTTCTTTGATTGTAGCGGAAAAAGCACAAAAATGTCAAGCAAAAAGCGCGTATTCTTTTGCAATTTCTTCCTTTTTAGGGTGAAACTGTGATATACCGCATATGTATGCGGCATGATATTTCCATTTTGGGGGAAATTAATATAGCCGTCTTCAACCGATATGATAACGGAGGCACACTTCACAAGAAAGTGTGCCTCCAAATTCGTTTACAGGATTTTCTTAACCCCGGGAATCTTCTTCAGAATCCATGTTAGGATGAACGAGACAAGGAAGATGCCGAGGGTCAGGCCGATCAAAACAAACGGACTGCCTGCGCCGTAGGGGTGGAGCTTCGTGTGCTTTAAAATGCCGCGCACAAAGATCATGTGGATGAGATAAATGCCGAACGAGCATTTATCAATCTCCAAAACAAATTTGCCGAAAACGCCGGGCGTTTTTTCTTTTCGCGGTGCGCCGGTTTTGTCTGCCGCGCAGCCAAACAACGTGAACACGCCGATGGACTGGAGAATGACAAAAATGGAAGAATAGCCGTAGAACACGCCTGCGGCCTTTATGGTGCCGTTTTCTTTCAGCACGGTGAACAGGACGACCGCCGCTGTGCCGATGAGGAGAAACAGCAGGCCAAGCCCGCGATTCACGCGCCACACGCCCTGCCGCAATGCGTAGCCGCAGAAGAGGTAGAACGGGTAAATGGCGGAAACGCAGATATAAAACCCGACGGAGATGCCGAACGTTTTTAAAACGGGCACAAGCGACAGGAAGATGACGTAGACAATCATGAGGTAGCGCAGCTCCCCTGCCGTGCTGTTCGACGCGATTTTGTGGTAGAACGGCAAAAGAAGATAGATGCCGATCATGAGGTAGAGATACCAGACGTGCGACCACGAGGTGCCGGAGAAAATCTCATAAAAACCCGAAAGCAGCGTTTCGGCATTGACGGGCTCGTGATTGACGAGGATCTCCAATGCGCGGAACAGAAGACAGAACACGACGAGCGCGATGAGCATGCGCGGGATGTACTTTGTAAGGCATTTTTTCACCGTGACGGGGTGCTCCGGGTTTAAAAGCAGCGCACCCGAAACCATTAAAAAGCACGGCACCGCCCACATCATGTTGTTGACGACGATGTTGGAGAGGAGCGCTTGCGTAGCAGATGCTTCCTCCGGGAAAAGGGACACGGCACAGAACACCGTGTGCAGAAGCACGATGGCAAGGCACGCCGCAGCGCGCAGATAAGAGAACGAATAGACGCGAAAGGTGTTTGCGGAAGTCCCTGCTTCCGCTCTCATGTGGCGGCTCATCAGTTGAACAGCGCGCCCGTTTTCATTTTATTGTACATGGGGTAAATTTCCTTTCCGATTTAGGGTTTGCCGTTCATCTACACGGGCGTAGTCGATATACTTGAACGTACCGGACATACCGTAGTTGATCTGGTAGCCGTTGCCGTAACCGCCGTACCCGAAGTTCGGGTCGAACACGTAGGTGGTGCCGTTCATGTCAATCTCAACCCACCCGTGGCGGCCGCGGCCGTTATACGTGCGGATGTAGCCCGTGGAGCCGTCAGCAAGGCGGACGGCGTATTCAAATGCAGATCTCTATTAAGCTGATTTGATTATAACGCATTTTAGCGTCTGATGCAATTTATCCGTGCAAATTTATTGCAAAAGTTATCTTCTGCGGCTCCAGGTGTCGGGGCTGAGGAGGAGCAGGAGAGGGAAAATCTCGAGTCTGCCGAGGAGCATATCGAGCGAAAGGATAATCTTCGAGAGATCGCTGTAAATGCTGAAATTTTGTGTGGCGCCGACAAGCTCAAAGCCGGGGCCGATGTTGTTGAAGCAGGACGCGACGGCGGAGAAATTGGTGCCGATGGAAAAGCCGTCCACCGAGATGATGGCGAAGCTGAGCACGAGGATGACGCAGTAAATGGCGAGATAGGCGTTGACGTTGTCGCAGACCTCTTCGCTGACGGCGCGGCCGTCCATATAAACGGGCTGCACGCGGCGCGGATGGAGCGCCTTGCGAATGGTGCGGCGAATGCTCTTCATCAGGAGCAAAACACGGGAGACCTTGAGACCGCCGCCCGTGCTGCCTGCGCTGGCACCGATGAACATGAGCGAAAGCAGGATTGCTTTGGAAAACGCCGGCCACTGCTCGAAATCGACCGTGCCGTAGCCCGTTGTGGTCATGATGCTGACGACCTGAAACGCCGCGTGGTGCACGGACTCGTAGATCGTATTGTACATGCGGCTGATATTGATGGCGATGAGGATGATGGAGCTTGCGGCGATGCCGAAATACAGGCGAAGCTCCTCGTTTTTGAACACCGCTTTGAACTTGCGGAGCAAGAGCATGTAATAAAGGCTGAAGTTCACGCCGAAGAGGAACATGAACACGGTGACGACGGTTTGCAGGAAGTAGCTGTACCCGCCCATGCTGCTGTTTTTAATGGCAAAGCCGCCGGTTCCGGCCGTGCCGAACGCGATGCAGAAGCTGTCGAACACGGGCATGCCGCCGAGCAAAAGACACACAATGCACAGCGCGGTAAGCAAAATGTAGATTCCGTATAAAATCATAGCGGTTTGGCGCAGGTGCGGCGTTAATTTATCGACGCTCGGTCCGGGGCTTTCCGCACGCATGAGGTAGATGCCGGTGCCGCCGTTTTTGCGCGCGCCGGGCACGACTGCCAAGAGAAACACGAGCACACCCATACCGCCGAGCCAATGGCTGAAGCTGCGCCAGAAAAGGTTGCAGCGCGAGAGCGCTTCGACATCCGTCAGGATAGACGCGCCGGTCGTTGTAAAGCCGGAGACCATCTCAAAAAACGCATCGACGTAGCTCGGGATCTGGCCGCTTAAAAAGAACGGCAGTGCGCCGAACGCGGACATGAAAATCCACGAAAGACCCGTTGCGGCAAAGCCCTCCTGCGCGGAGAACATGCGGTTGCCGCCGCGGCTGAACAGCAAAAGCGCGCTGCCGACGAGCAGAATGAGACACAGCGACTCGATGTAGGCGAGTATATTTCTCGGCTCGTGATCGATGACGGCGATGAGTAGCGGGAAAATCTGAAAAATGCCCGTGATGAGCAAAATCAAGCCGACGGTGCGGCTGATATTTTTAACATTCATTGTGCAGCCGCTCCTTTACACAAAAATGTCGTTGAACTGCAAAACCGGCTGCTCACGCGTGGTAACGACGATGACGGTATCGCCGAGCTGATAGTACGATTCGCCGTCCGGAATGACCGTGTTGCCGTGGTGTGTGATGCAGGAGATCAGAATATTTTTCTTTAAGCGCAGGCGCAGGTTTTTCAGCGGCTCACCGATATACTTCGACTGCTTATTGACGATGAACTCCAGCGCTTCGGCACGGCCGTCTGCAATGCGGTGCAGCGTGACGGCGGCACCCGTTTGGTGCTGCATGGCGCGCACATACTGCACGATATTCGCGCTGCACAGCTCCTTCGGGCTGACGACGCTGCCGATGGGGAGCGTTTCCACCATGCCGGTCGTCATGATGCGGTTGACCTTTGTGACAATGTGCGGCACGCCCTTTGCGTTGCCGACCATGGAGGTGATGATGTTCTGCTCATCGATGCCGGTGAGCGTGACAAGAGCGTCCGTTTCGTTGAGACCCTCCGCCTCCAGAATTTCCTGATTGGCGCCGTCTGCGCAGATGATCGCCGCCTCCGGCAGCATCTGCGCGAGCTGTTCACTGCGCTGGGGATTGTTTTCGATGATCTTGACATGGACGTCCGCGCCGATGAGCATTTGCGCGAGGTAATAGCTGACGCGGCCGCCGCCGATGAGCATGGCGTGGCGGATCTTTTTCTGCGTGATGCCGAGGCGCTTCATGAGGTAGGAAAGCACCGTGACCGGCGCGGTGACGTAGATGTGGTCACCGCGGCGCAGCATGGTATCGCCGGACGGGATGAGCGCATAACCGTCACGGATGACGGCGCAGACGAGCACCTTGCAGCCCAGTACGTGCGGCAGGTGATTTAAAATGACGTTTTCGAGCGGGCTGCGCTCCAAAACGCGCAGCTCGACAATCTCTACACGGCCTTTTGCGAATGTTTCGCGCTTTAAGAAGCCCGGTAATTGCAGAAGGCGGAAAATCTCCTTTGCCGCCTCGCGCTCCGGGTTGATGATGAGCGAAAGGCCGAACTCGCCGCGCATCATGTAGAGCTGTTCTCTGTATTCAGGGCTGCGCACACGCGCGATGGTGTGCAGCGTGGGGTTCATTTTTCTTGCTGTAAGACAGCACAGCAGGTTGATTTCATCGGCGCTTGTGGCGGCGATGAGCACTTCTGCCTGCTGTACCTTCGCTTCGTTCAGCGTGGCCATGGTGGCGCAGTTGCCCACCACGGTCATGACGTCGAACTGCTGCATATCCCGTTCCAAAACCGCCCGATTGGAATCGATGGTCACAAGGTCGTGGCCCTCCTGTGAGAGCAGACGCGTAAGCGCAAGACCCACTTTTCCGTCACCGGCAATAATGATCCTCATTTCTTTTTCCTTTCTCGAACCGAAAACTTTCTAAACACGTAATACTCCGCCCGGGACGACACGTTTCCCCTTGTATCGTCATGGGCATACATGGGTAGTATACACCCAAAGCAGTATATTGTATAGTGGCATTTTGCCGTTTTTGCGGGGTCGGCTTTCGGCGAGTTTGTAGAAAGTCTGCGGGAAGATGAAATCCGCATAAAAGCGCAGCCGGTGTGTTAAATACACGGCTGCGCTTTTTGCTATCGGTAATATTTTTTGTCCGGGCGCGTGAGGGGTGCTCGTAACGGTAAAAAAGATGCGGGACTTCGCCGCACTGCACGACGCGAGATGTGCCGTCGTGCGTAAAGCCGGCGGCTTCAAAGAATTCGCGGGCGCGGCGGTTTCCGGCGGGCAGCCAGACCTTGCAGATCTTAAAGCCGCTGATGTAGAGGATGGCGAGGGCGTCCTCTACAAAGGCGCGACCAATACCGCTGTGCTGCGCTTTCGGAAGGACACACAGCGAGAAAATTTCCGCGCAGTACGGGGGTGTCGGCATCACGGCAGGCGTAACGGCAGCAAAAGCCGACGACTTCGCCGTTTTGCTCTGCGGCCATGATGTACTCGAACCCGATCTTTTTATCTTCAAGCAGTTTATTCGGGTCAAAAAGCGCCGGAATATCTTCGGTCAGCGTTGTGCACACGATGTGTTTGAAGGCGGGCAGGTCTTCCCAATCGGCGGGACGGAGCGTAAAGCTTTGCATAAAATCACCTCGGCTTGACTACGAACAAGGCCGACGGATTTTACGGCTTCTCCCCCATAAATCTTTGCGGCAGCGCACCGAAATTTACGGTTTGCACGGCGGCGATGATCTCCTCTTTCCGTGATAAAAGGCTTGCGTCATCTATGCGCACGTCGTTTAAATCGTACGGGCCGTTGCGGAAGTGGCCGACGACCGCGCCGTGGAACACGCCGTCGACGAGAAGATATTGCAGTGGTTCACAGTCATACGGCAAACCCTCTGTGAAGGATTTTGCAAGCGATTTTAACGCCGGCTCGAACGCTTTATAGAGCGGGTCATTGCGGTGGAGCGCATAGACGCTGTGAAATTCGGGCGCAGTGTAGGTTTTGAGCGTTTCTGCGTCTTCTTTTAGGAGATAGCCGCCGTCGGACTCGACCAAAACGTCTTCGGACACGAGCCCGGCTATCGCGAGCTTGATCTCTTTTTCGGGCAATTTGTAAAACGATTTCGCCATGGCGGGCGTGAACCACACAAAACGGTGCGCAAAACGGCGGAGGACGATTTTGAGGGCTTCCGTTTTGGTATAGCGGTCGAGGCTAAAATCGGAAAAAAAATTCGTCGAAGCGATACCAGCCGCGATCCCACTCGCCGTCGTACTGGTCTTCGTAGATGAGAAATGCCTCCTGCAAGCGGTGCAGGGCGGGCGTGATCTCCTTGACGAGCAGACCGCTTTCCTCTTTCAGCTGCCCGATGGTGTACGGGCCGGACATTTCGATACGCTCTAGCAGCATTTGCTGCGTCATCGTCGCGTTTTTGAGCGGCTTGCGGTACAGCGCTGCGAAAAGCTCGAGGTCTTCGGGCAAGATCCAACCGAGGTTGCCGCCCGCAAAGCGCCCTTTGATGAGTTCACGGCGGAACTGGCGGCTTTTATTATAGGCGAGGTCGTCGAAATCCGCGCGGAACGAAAGCGTGGGCGGTTGCCCAAAGCCGTTCCAGTAGACGTTCTGCCCGGGCTGGAGGTCGCGGTACAACGCGTCGTATTCGGTTTCATTCGCCGGGGTGAGGAGATGCTGGCGCTCCATGCGCAGGGCGCGTATTTTTTTCATCGTACATTACGGTTTTCCTTCGTTTCCGCGCGCCATATTCGGCACTGTTCCACGCGTGCGCCGTGCGGCGTATCGCCCTGCTCGGGATCGCATGTATAGCTCCATAACAACTCACAGGGCAGTTCCGGACATTCTCCGCAGTGGTAAAAGCCGTTTTTCCTGACAGCACTGCGCCACAGGGCAGGCTCCGTGGAACGGGTGTCCGTTTGTCTCTATACAGCCGCCGCACCCGCAGGGCTCTTTATACGTACAGGTCGTGCAATGCAGTCCGCATCTTGAATCGATCATGTGTGTTCCTCCTAAATTATGATATTCAGATCGTAACACACAGAATATGACAGCGGGGTGTCATGTTTTATAGCGCTTTTTCAGTTTTTTTGATCGCAGAACGCATTTTCTTTACCATTTCGGGCGGGGCTGTCACCTGCACGTCGACGCCGAAGCTCAAAAGCCAACGCAGGGCGTCCTCCGGGGTAGAAAATCCCCATTCGGTGTAGAGCTTGCCGTCTTCCCGCGTGATGAACGACGCGGGGCCGTATTCTTCCACAAGGCGGTATTTTACGGCGGGCTCGTAAACGGCCGTGACAATGTAATCATCCGTCATGCTTTCGGTGCGGCTGCGGTTCGGCTCTTTTTCAGGCGGGACTTCACGCGGGGTGAAAAATTCATCGGTCACGTTTAAATTCCACAGGCGGCGGAGCTTATAGAGGCGGAAATCCTCGCGTGCGGGGCAAAAGCCGAAAACGTACCAGTCCCCCCAGCGGAACACGACGCGATAGGGCTCGACAAGCTTATCCGCCTCCCCTTTGGCGTAATAATAGTGAAACACGATGCGGCGCGTCTCTTTTGCGGCGCGGCGGATCGTCTCGATCTTCTCCGCCAAGTCGTTTTTGTAGAACGACGCGAGATCGATCTCCATGTCCCGCGGTATATCGGTATCTGCGCCGAGCTTTGCGGCGAGCAGGTCGGATGCAGGGGCTTTGGAAACGCTGTCGAGCGAGCGCAGCCCTGTGAGGACGGCGGAAAGCTCCTGCCGCGTGAGCACGGCGGCATCGAGCGAAAAGCCTTCCATGATGGAAATACCGCCGCCCGCGCCCTGTTTGGTAAGGAGCGGGATGCCGGCTTTGCAGATGTCTTCGATATCACGGTTGATGGTGCGGCGCGACACGCCGAATTTTTCCGCGAGATACGGCGCGGTAACAGTGCCTTTTTGCTGAATGGTCGTAATGATGCCGATGAGGCGGTCGGTTTTCAAATTAAAGCCCCCTTTTATCCACAGTATAGCACACCTATGTGGAAAACAAAACGAAAAACTTGCAATGCAAACGAAAATGTGGTATAGTACCTTAGAAATCAACAGGAACACGCCGTCTGCCACCGGGTAGGCGGAAGAACGTGCCCACAGAAAACCGATAGGTCTGCGCTTTTAAAGTGCTCAGCAGGTTTTCTGCGGGCACGTTTTGTTTTGGAGGGACTATGCGCAAATATCTTCGTTTTGTTTCCCAGAGCGTTTTGGGCATGCTGGGGCTTTCCGTCTACATTTTGGCGGACACATTTTTCATTGCAAATTACATCGGTGCGGACGGGTTGGCGTCTTTAAACCTCGCGCTGCCGATCTACGGTATCATCAACGGCACGGGGCTGCTCATCGGCATTGGCGGCGGTGTGCGGTACACGCTGCGGCACACGCGCGGCGACGAAAACGCAGACAGCGTATTTACGGCAAGCTTACTGATGGGCGCTGTTTTGTCGTTCATTTATGTGCTGTGCGGCGTGTTCGGGGCGGAGCATCTGGCAAGATTGCTTGGCGCTTCCGGCACGGTTTTACAGCCGACAACCGTCTATTTGAAGGTTTGCTGCCTGTTTTCGCCGTTTTTTATTTTGAATAACATCTTAACGACGTTCACGCGCAACGACGATGCGCCCGGGCGCGCGATGGCGGCGATGCTGACGGGCTCTTTTGCGAATATTATGATGGATTGGTACATGGTGTGCGTCTTGAACGCCGGTATGCTGGGTGCGGTGCTTGCGACCGGCATGTCACCGATTTTCGGCGTAGCGATCTGCCTGACGCGAAAGCGCGGGTATCACATCGGGAAGCACCGCATTTTTGAGGAAATTCCGAAAATTTCTGCGGCGGGTTTTTCCGCGTTCATCGGAGAGTTTTCTTCGACGGTCGTTATTTTAATATTTAACTATCTGCTATTATCACTTGCGGGCAGCACGGGTGTTGCGGCTTACGGCATCATTGCAAACGTGGCGCTTGTGGCAACGGCGGTGTTGACCGGCGCGGCGCAAGGCGTGCAGCCGCTGATCAGCATTGCGTTTGCGGAACATGACCGCAGAACGCTTACAAAGCAGACGCGGCGCGGCGTTGTGACGGCGGTTTTACTGGGCGCGCTGTTTACCGTGGGCGCTTTGCTCTTTCCGCAGCAGGTGACGGCGGTATTCAGCAAGGGTAGCGCGGAGCTGACGGCGCTTGCCGTGCCGGGCCTGATGTTGTACTTCTTAAACTATCTTGTGAGCGGCGTGAATCTGCTGCTTATCGCGCGGTTTGCGGCGGCGGAGCGCAGCCGGGACGCGGCTGTTTTATCTCTTTTGCGCGGCGTGATCTTAGTTGTGCCGTGTGCGGTGGTGCTTGCAAATATATTCGGGCTGACGGGCTTGTGGCTTGCCGTGCCGACGGCGGAGGTGCTTTCTCTGCTTTGCGGGCTTTATCTTTTATACCGCGAAAAGAAAGCGAAAAACAGCTTTGCAGGCGGTATAAAACGCGGTATAATCTTTTAAAAGACGACAATTTGGGACAAAAGGAGACCGACATGCACATTCCGAAAAGCGACACGCAGCACACCGAAATTCTGACATTTGAAGAAGCGCAGAAGCACCGCGAAGAAAGCGCCGTTTACGACCGCGAAAAATGGCTTTATATCCCGGATTTTTACTCCGAATACCGTTACATACTGGGTACCGCCGGCAAAAGCCGCTCATTACCATCGGCATCAACCCCTCGACGGCGGAGCCGGATAACCTCGACAACACACTGAAATCCGTAGAGCGCATTGCGCTTTTTAACGGGTTTGACTCGTTTATCATGTTCAATGTCTACGCGCAGCGTGCGACGAACCCCGACCACATGGATAAGGCGTTTTAACCGTGCGCTGCACGAGGAAAACATGAACGCGTTCCGCTGGGTACTTTCGCGCAGCGGCGAAGAGCCCGGCATTTGGGCGGCATGGGGCACGATTGTGGAAAAGCGCGATTATCTCAAAACCTGCCTTGCGGACATGACGGCCATCGGCGACGCATTCCATGCAAAGTGGTATCAGGCAGGCAAGCCCTCTAAAAAGGGACACCCGCACCACCCGCTGTATCTGCGAAAGGACTCGAAATTGGAGGACTTTGACATGGCGGCATATTTGAAGGCGCTTTAAAAAACTTGAAAATTTAATTTTGACTATAAAAAACGCTCCTCACGGTTCGTAGATCAGGTGGAAGCCGAAAACGGCAAGCCTAAACGAACTTTGAAGGAGCTTTTTTTATGAAAACTTTTATCCCGCACGTGTATTTTTCCGCACCCGAAGACACCGTAGGCGACCTTGTGAACCAGATCCGCCGCGAGAGCGAGATCCCCGGCACGGCAGAACCGAAGCCGGAAATGAAGGACAGCGGCAAGAAATCTATTATCCCGAAGACGGTGGTCTCTGCGCCCGAAAAGGACACCGTGGGTGACCTTATCGAGCAGCTGCACAAGGAGCCTGAGCCGCTTCCGGAAGAACAGCCCGAGGAAAAGGCAGAAACGCCGGAGAAGACCGACGGAAAGAAATCCATTATTCCGAAGACGATCGTTTCCGCGCCCGTGCAGCAGTGGTACAAGACGAACAAGGCGCTTTATAACGCAGAGGTCGCCGCCATGCGCAAGGAATTCAACGACCCGAACATGCAGCCGCATTTTATGTCAGACGGCCGCATGTACTGGCTTGTGAAGACCCGCCCGAACCTCGGCCGCGGCTTTAACACCATGACATACACAATGAAGCTTGTCTACGACCCCGACCACCCGAAGGTGCGCTATTCTTCCTCCGTGAAGCCGTATCTTGTTTCGCCGACGCTCGGCGAATTGCAGAAAATCGTCAACATGCTGCCGCACATTCCGCTGGATGCGGACGGCAAAAAACTCATCCCGCACACGCTGACGGACAACCGCGGCGAGCGCTATATTTGCTCCAGCGACGTGGCGGATGTACATGCGGAGGACACCTGCACCACAAGCGCCGTGACCTCCTTCCGCTTTGCCTACCGCTGGCTGATGGTGTTTGAGCTTGCCATCCGCAAGCCGGAAGCATGGAAGGATTTTTCAGGCGCATGGGAAGATTTTAACGGAGGTTTTTTTATGAAACTCTTTTCGACCCCGCCGGTGCTTTCCGGCAAGAAAACAGAAACGCAAAAGCTTTTGAAGGCGCAGCGCAAGGCGTTAAAGCGCGCCGACACCCGTTTGAATCCGACAAAGCTGCCGACTGCCGCGGCGTAGTGCTTTCAAACCGCGCGTATCTCTCTGTTCTGAGCGAGGTGTATTCCCGCGACCCGTTGGAGACGGGCGGCATTTTCTTCGGCAACGTGAAAAATGCCGTGTGGTATGTGGCGGAAGCGAGTGACCCCGGCGTTTACACGCTGCACACGCGCGCCCACCACGAGATGGACAATAACTACCACAACCACATTTACCCGGTGCTTTCGCGCTTATATCAGCACGGGCTGTGTCTTTTGGGGCTTTGGCACCGCCACCCCGGCTCGCTCGACACGTTTTCAAGCGACGACGACCGCACAAATCACAGCTTTGCCGAGGTCATCGGAAACGGTGCGGTTTCGATGCTCGTCAATCTCGACCCCACTGCGCGCCTGACATGCTATTACCTCAGTAAAAACGGCGAATATCGCACCGTGCCGGTCATGGTCGGCGACAAATACTTTGCGGGTACCGGCTTTTTGGAGCTGACAACATCCGAAGCGCTTTTAAAGAACAAAGACCGCCTGCAAGCTGAAATTTTTGACCCCGAGGAGGCTTAACTGTGGAAAAAATCATCATCACACGCCGTGAGCTTATCAGACAAATTCCGGCTGATCTATCCGAACACGACAGAACTGTGTCACTTTTAAACGCACTTTCCGAGCGTCTGCCGAAAAACGCGGAAAAAGAGGACGTTGACTTACAGTCCGGCGACTTTGACGAGGCGTTTCGTTTGCTAAACGCGTTTGACCCGCGCACGTACGGCACCGTGCAGCTCGGCGAGAGCCTGCGCGAGGAGCAGACGGATACGGCAAAGGAGCACGTGGGCGTGCTGGGGCTTTCCGACACGGCTTTGCCCGGCAATGATTATGTAGGTGAAGTGACCGGCGCGGGCAGCGCAGACACCGGCTACTACTACCTTCTGGCTACCGATGAGACCTATGCCGATACGTTCAAAAATCCCGACCACACCACCCGCGGTTTGATCGTATCGGGTACTGCATACACGGCACTTTTGCGTGAAAACGTGGTGCTGACGGGCTACGATTATTTTGGCACCTATACGGACGGCGGCTGGCTTTTCAACCGTTGCGACGAAGCGAAAAGCACGCTGACGGTGGACAGCTTTACGCTCATCCACGACCTTTTCAGTCGTAACACGGGTCTGTTTGAATCTGCCGAGATGCTGAAAAAGTTCGCCGTCATCATCGGCTGCGGCTCTGTGGGTGCACGCGCCGCTTTGGAACTGGCCCGCGCCGGTGTGGGCAGATTTCTGCTCATCGACGACGACATTTTAAAGCCGCACAACATCTGCCGCCACACGCACGGTATGCGCGACCTCGGCCGCTTTAAGGCTGACCTTCTGCGCGAGGATATTCTGAACATTGACCCCGCAGCCGAAGTGACGGCTTTCCGCGGCAAGCTGGAAAACGTGCCGCTTTCTCTCTTTGAAAATCTCGGCAAGAACGGCATTGTCTTTGCGACGGCGGATGACAGAAGCGCGAATGCGCTTGCAAATGCGCTCTCCAATACACTCGGCGTACCGTTTATTGCCGTAGGCTGCTGGGCACGCGCCCACGCGGGCGAGGTGTTCTACCACATCCCAAACCGCGGCATGAAAACCTACGGCGAGACCTTCTCCGCGCTTTTAAAGGACGCCCCGGCGCGCGACACGCACGGCGATTATTTTGGCGAAGCAGAGGCCCGTGAACGCCTCCATTTTGAGCCAGGCACCTCTACGGACATCGGCTTTGTGACACTGGTGGGCGTGAAATTTGCGCTTGACCTTTTGAACCTTGAAAGCGAAGCCTATACCCCGCGCGTTTTGAACGACTACACGCCGTACACACTCATCTGCAACACAAACCGCCCGGAAATCGGCGGTGAAAACGCGAAGATCTTCCCGTACCCGCTGTACATCAGCCGCTCCATTCGCCCGGCGGGTGAAGCATGACGGACACGGACGCGCTCACGGCTTACTTGCGGCAGCTTGAGCGCATAAAGGACGACTGGGACGACCGCAAATACGCGGAAATCGAAAAAGACTGTCTTTTGCCGCTTTGGCAGCTCTGCCGCCGTATGCAGGAGACCGAGCAGGACATTTACGCGTTCATCTTCGGCACAGAGCACGAACTTGCACACATAGACACCGACATATATTCTTGAAAGAAGGCATCGTTATGGCAAACGGAAGCGTTGTGGTACACGACATGGATTCCCTTGAAAAATTCGGCATGGAGCTTGCGGCGCGCAGCGCGGAACTGGAATCGCTTTATAATGCGCTTACGGTGAGCTGCGCGGCACAGGAAACAAACTGGCATGACCCGCAGTACGACCTCTTGCACGAGCGCGTAGAGCTGTACGCCGGTGAAGCCCGCGCACAGCTGCTTGCGCTGAACGACGCGGTGCAGTATATTTCCGTGCTGGCCGCAAAGCTGCGCGCTTTGTGATATGAGCGACGTAAACGTATTGCTCTGCGCGGTGGACAGCGCCATGAATACGCTTGCGGCCTTTGACCGCGACCGCGCCGATGTGACCGCCCGCGTTTCGTTCGCGCTGAGCTCCGTGCTGGCACGCGTGGCGCTGGAAACCGAGCAGTGCCGCCGTGCGCTTGCAGACGCAGAAGCTACTTCCTATACGGACGAAGAAACCGGCAATACGGCAGAAAACCCGGAGGCCGCCCGCCTGCGCGCCAGACTGGACGCCTTGGAGGCCCTGAACGAGTGCTGCATTTTAGCCGGCGGTGCGCTTTCCGCCGCATGGGCACAGGAAAGCCGTCAATCCGAAACGCACGTAAGCGATGCTCTGCACCGCTGCGGCGTTTATCTGAAAAAGCTGAACCGCATTGCACTTTCGCCCGACCCCGGCAGCATAACGGTTTCAAACCACGGTGACGCGCCCGTTTTCGTCTGTATTGTGGACAGTGCGCTGTACCCCGAGACCGCCGAGCACATCCGCGTGGCGCAGGACATCGGCTTTCCGGATATACTGACGCTGGACCGCGGCGGCGCGGCAGAGCGCAGAAAGGCCTCCCTTGCGCCGATCAAGGCGAGCCGCATCTGGGACCGCGACGAATACCCCTGCGCGTGCTTTAAAGAGGGCGGCGCAGGTGCGCACGTGATGTACGTTGCGGGCACGGATAACCGCGGCGCAGGCTCTTACATGGGCTGGCAGATGCGCGGTCTGCCCGACGGCACAAAAGTGCGCGTGCGCGTGATATAAGGAGAAAACTATGACCCCGAACACTAAGATTTTCACAGACCTTTTAAGAGAAAACCGCGCATTTCTTACCGTTTCGGCGGCGGAATACGGCGCGGGCCATAACGCCGCAGAAGCGTTTCGCATTCTGCCGGATTCCATGCTCGGCATTCTCGTTCGCCACTGCGAAACGGTCTCCTGTGCGGGCGGCCTGCTGCATCTTTACGCGGGGGGCAGCTTTTCGCCCGCAACACAAAAGACAACAAGCCGTTTTCTGACTTGCTTTTCCTCGGTGACCTTGGAGACGGCGGCCTTTTCGCCGTCTCCCGCATCGATACTGCGATTGCAAAGCGCGGCGAGATGCTGTTTCTCTCCCCGGGCGCGCTGAACTTTGAGCCTATGGGGATTGACACGGCGGAGTTCATCCGCTGGGCGCTCGAAAGCCGCGAAGAGACGCTGAAAGGCGTTTGGCTGACAGGAGAGATTTTATCGCCCCGCGCGCTCAAAAAGCACATCACCGCAAAGCTTGACCTTTTAGACCGCCTTGACATGCTGAAAACGGAGGGAGACGCATGAAATTCTTTCCAAAATCCGCAGACGGCTTTCTTTCTGCCATGATGATGGCGGAAAACGCGCTTCTGCGTGATTTTTCACTGAGCTGCCCTGCTTCGCTTTTTGGTGCAGAGCCCATGGAAAGCGCCAAAAAAGCTGTGAAAAGCTGCATGACGCTTTCATCGTTTCCGTGTGCGCAAATGCTGAAAACAAACACGCGCTACGTGCACGACTTTGCAAAGCGAACGCTGACCGTGACGGTCAACGCGCGGTACATGAGCACCGGCAAAGAGGTGAACGACCTGCGGTGCGTTGCGGCGGATATTGCGGAGAGCATAAAGCGCGGTCTGCCGGAAAACACCGACTTCTTTCAGGTGATTGCGGCTTATCAAAGCTGGCTGAAACGCTTTTTCGTCTACAAAAAGACCGGTGCTACGCGCGACCACGCCGCTGTGGGACTCTTGCAGACGCGGCAGGGTGTGTGCCAGGCAATCGCCGCGCTTTCCATGGTGATTTTGCCGCACCTTGGCATTTTGGCGCGGTACGTTTGCGGCGAAGGCTACTCCGGTACAGATTGGGGCCCGCACGCGTGGAACGCGGTATGGGCGCCGAACGGCACATGGCACCAGGTCGATTTCACATTCGGCCTGCACCGCAAAACGACACCGAACACGTTTACGCTGCAGGACGATCTTTCCTTTCGCGAGCTGCACCGCTGGGACGAAGCAGCGCAAAGCCCCGCGCTGTTTCAAAACGTGCAAACCCTCGAAAACCGCCTGCAAGCTAAGACCGTTTTGCTGTTCGCGAACAACCCGTTCAAAGCCGAGATTGGCGGCGTCCCGATGCTGTTTGACGAACCTGTGCTGCAAAACGGCTGCGTGCGCCTTTTGCCGCTCCTCACCCTGCTCGGCGGCGGGTGCGAGCTGCTCGAAGACACGCTGCACATTGTGCTCGGCGGAAAAACGCACCGCATTCCGTGCGGCACGCCGATTTCAAACGGCTTTGTGCCGATAAACGGGGTCTTAGCGCAAAGCGGCTTTTGCACCGCAGAACAGCGCGGCGGGGTGGTTGTGGTGAAGCTTAAACCATGACCGCCTATTTTTTCAGTAACAAGAAGATTCCCACGCATGTGTTTTAAAAAGGAACTCCCGCGATGATGCAGAGAGTTCCTTTTTTACACCAATTTTTCCAGCAGCGCGATTTTCTCCGCGTCTTTTTTGCCGCGGGTGTTCACGCGGTAGCCGTCTTTTGCGGAGGCTTTTGTAGACGGTCGAGGTAACTGTTTTACGGAGAGCAGACGGTACTTTGCGCCGCTTTCCGCGCGCGTTTCGATCTCAGAAATCGGAACTCCGGCGAAGGTCTCGAGCTCCTCTAGCGCGGCAAAGGAGCAGTGCACGCCACGTTTTTCAAACGTGTGCTCGTGCGCGTCGATCAGGCGCCAATCCTCCGCTTGCAGCAGGGTTTGAAACGCGCTCCACTGCTCGGAAAGCCACGTTTCCGGAAGCAGGACGTCGATGTCATCGGCGAAAATCGCCTCGCCTGTGCGGTGCCACAGCCCGAGCGAGCCGTACAAAAGCGGCGTTGCTCCGCGGCAGTTCAGCGTGCGCGCGACCTCTAAAAACAGCTTCCATTTTTCTTCGTTCATTTTGGACACCCCTTATGTTTTCGTCTGCCCGCCGGAAAACAAAAAATCTTCCGGCACGAGCAGCATAAGCCCCGAACGCGCGGTTCGGCAGCTTTGCCATTCATGCGGAAGATTTCGCATCCGTCATTATTTTTCGGTTGACCCGGCAGACGCGCGCGAATGGTCGAATTGCGTGTCTGCGCGTTTACTGTACCATACCGCGCCGGGTTTGTCAACGCGTTTTTGCACGCACCGATACTTGACATTTTCTCCCCCTCTGGGGTATAATACGTTTTATGGGACACGCCCGCTTTTAAAACGGAACACCGAGGTGTAGCGCAGATGGTAGCGCGCTTGGTTTGGGAGCATAGACGGTGTTCGCACCGCACGAAAGCGAAAGCCGCCGAAAACCCTTCAACCGTGCGTATTTCGGGCGGTTCGGAAAATGAAAAAAAGCAGTCAAAAATGTGTTTGACCACAGATTTGACCACTTACACGACCACAATTTAATAACTATCGGGGTGTAGCGCAGTTGATAGCGCGCCGCATTTGGGATGCGGAGGCCGCGAGTTTGAGCCTCGCCACTCCGACCAATGCCGTCTCGAAAAAGCTTTTTTTGGGGCGGCTACTTATTTTTATTTTAGGAGTAAATCCAATGAGTGAAAGCAATATGAGTATTTCAGAAATGCTTACGTATTCTACTGTTTTGATAAACTGCCAATATGCTGATGGTTCAGTTGGGAGTGGTACAGGGTTTATAGTAAATTTATGTAATAAACCAGAAGAGAAAACCTGTATTCCAGTTTTAATTACAAATAATCATGTAGTAAACAACAGTGTAAGAACTGTTTTGAGTTTTGTAAAGCAGATGAAAACGGGAAACCTTTAGATACTGAATCCTTTTCTTTCAATTATTCAGGTGCAGGTAATAAGTGGATTCCCCATCCTAACAAAAATATTGATTTGTGCTGCTTACCATTAGGACCAGCACTTAATGAATTAGCTAAAACTGATATAAAAATTTTCTATATTCCACTTGAAACAGATTTAATCCCAACAGAATCTAAAATAAATGAATTATCAGCAATCGAAGATATTGTTATGATTGGCTATCCAATTGGTATCTCAGATCAATATAATCATAAACCTGTTATTAGACGTGGCATTACTGCTACACACCCAAAAAAGGATTATCAAGGGCAAAAACATATTTTACTTGATATGGCGTGTTTTCCTGGTTCAAGTGGTTCTCCGGTGTTTATTATGAATCAAGGTTCTTATGCTACTCCATCAGGCATTACAGTGGGAAACAGAATTTATCTTTTGGGAATACTGTTTGGAGGGCCTCAATATACAGCCCAAGGCATTTTATCTTTCGCTAATGTTCCAAATATCCCAAAGCCGATTGTCAACATACCTACTAATCTTGGAGTTGCGATTAAATCTTCAGAGATATTAGAATTCGAAAAAATATTGGATCCAACCCACGAACAGTAAAATGTAAATTATCGTTTTCTGCACCTATTTCTTTGTCTACTGCATCTCAAATTTTGACAGGGTGATTTTTTCGGTCACCCTGTCATTTTTTCTTTTTCCGCCTTGATTTGCGCCTTAACCTCTGCAATCATTTCCGCGAGCTTTTCTTCACATTCTTCTCTTGTTTTTGCGTAGATATTATGACTTTCCCGCTTGCCGTAGGCATTGGTTGGTGTGTACCGTCCCTCATACAGGTGGTCGTTAATCATCGTGACACAACCCGTCCCAGGCTTGCGTATTTTGGGCTTGTACGGCGTGAATTCGACCGGGGAGGTATCTTTCCTTTCCTCCCGCGCTATCGTCGGCATTTGGGCGTCTGTGCCGCCGATTTTGCGGTCTATATGCACCGCCGCCTGCCTTTGCATAGTATCGGTGATATGGCTGTAAATATCCAACGTGGTTACTGATGACACATGGCCTATGGTTGCCGAGAGCGTTTTCACATCCATACCGTGCTCCAGCGCCATGGTTGCAAATGTGTGACGCAAATCGTGAAAGCGCACCTTTTTACAGCCTGCCCGTTCCAAGATCAGTTGTAACCGTTTTCTAACCGATGACGGATTTCTCGGTCTGCCGTTATCAGTCGGTGACGGAAACATCCATTCCGAATCCACCGTTTCCTTATACGCCACAAGGGTTTTCAAGAGTGACGGCGGCAGAATAACGGTGCGTATCGAGGCTTTTGTTTTCGGCTCCGATATAATCACCTCTGCCTTGATGATATATACCTGCCGTTCGATATGCAGCTCTCCTGTTTTGAAGTTCAGGTCACTCCATTTGAGTGCCAATATCTCACCGCGCCGCATCCCCGTGCCGAGCTCCAGCAGAAAGAGTTCATAATAGCCTTCTTCCTTTGCTTGATGCAGAAACCGGATAATTTCATTTTGCGTCAGTACCTGCATCTCCCGCGCTTTTTTCGGCGGCAGCTTACAGCCGACGGCGGGATTGGTGCGAATTAAGCCCTCCTGCACCGCCCGCTGTAAAGCTGTGCGGCAGTTGGCATGTATCCCCCTTATCGTTCTTTCCGAAAGTCCCTTTCCGTAAGTTTTTGCATGCAGTTTTCTTCCGTCTGTCTTTTCCTTTGCGTAGAATTGCTGCAGATCGGATTGCGACAGCTTGTTCAGCGGAATTTTTCCGATTTCGGGAATGATATGATTGTAAATGCGGTTTTCATAGTCGGTTCTTGTGGTAATGCGGAGTGTGTGTCGGCAGTAGGTCTGATACCAGAAGTCGATCCAATCCCCGAACGGCATATCTGATTTGATTTTGTCCGTGTGACGACCGTACCGCTCTTTCAGCTTTTCCAGCTTTTCACAGCATTCCGTTTTCGTTTTTGCGGTTACATTCTTGGTAATCGGCCGACCGTCCTCACGGTAATCGGTCACAATACGGCCTTCCCACCGCCCGTCTTTTCGCAGGCGAAGTGTCCCTTCGCCATTTTTTCTTTTTTTAGCGATTGGTATCATCTCCTTCAAGCATAATCTCATCCATAAAGCTCCCCACGATAGTGGAAGCGTTTCTCTGCATATCGGTGGTCACATGGGTGTAGGTGTCCAGCGTAAAGCTGGCGTTGGTATGCCCGAGGATTCCCGACAGGGTTTTCGCATCCACGCCGCCCGCCAGCGCGTGAGTGGCGAAGGTGTGGCGCAGATCGTGGAACCGAATCAGCGGAAGCTCCGCCTGTTTTAACAGTGTTTTTAATCGGTGGTAAGCATAGTCGGGGTGCATCGGTTTTTCGGGTTCATAGATATTCGGGAATATCCATTCGCTGACTGCCGTTTCTTTTCGCTTCCGCAGAAGTTCCGCAGTGCTCGGCGGCAGGACAATCGTGCGCGTTCCCGTCTCGGTTTTGGTTTCGCCGACGGTGTACTCGCCCTTCCGCTGGCCGTGGAGGGTGCGGCACACCTTCAGCATGCCGCTCTCCTCGTCGAAGTCGCTCCATTGCAGACCGCAGATCTCGCCGCGGCGCAGGCCGGTCATCAGCTCCGTCTGGAAGAAGTCCCACCACACCTCGTCCTGCTCCACCACCGCGCGGAAAGCATCCAGCTCCTCGCCGGTCAGGATGCGCTTGGGCTTGTAGTTGGGTTTGGGCGCCGTTGTACCTTCGGTGGGATTTCTGGAAATGACGTGTGCCTGCACCGCGTCCTTCAGCGCGGCGTGGAGGGTGGAGTGAATGTGGCGCACCATGGAGTCGGAGAGCTGATGCCCCATCTCGGGGTGCTCGCGGATGCGCCCCTCCGTTTTCAGGCGGCGGTACATCCGCTGGATGTCCTGCTGGGAGAGGAGGGAGATCTGCTTGTCGCCCAGCTGCGGCTTGATGTAGTATTCGATGTAGCGGTGGTAGCCCTCGAGGGTACCGGGCCGCACCGTACCCGCCTTGTACTCCGTGAGCCATCGATCCAGCCACTGGCCCAGCGTCATCCAGCTGTCCTCGGTCAGCTCCACATCGCGGTAGCACTCGATGTTCTGGTGCAGCTTGTCCAGCAGAGCCTTTTGCGTCTTGGCATACACATGACGGAACAGCGGCTCGCCGTTTTCCCGGTGGCCGATGACGATGCGACCCTCCCAGCGTCCGTCCTCTCGCCTGCGCACCATGCCGTCACCGGCCGGTCTTCGTTTTGCCATGTATTTCACTTCCTTTGGATTCGTTTTCTTTTTGTAACACAAACAACTACCACACTTTTGCGGAAATAGCTATTGCTTTTCTCAATTCTTTTTCTGCGTTTTGAAGTGCAAATTAGGTGTAAATTGGATCAAAATCGGGGCATGGGGCCGGTAGAGCGTCGGCGGAAACCCTTGAAAACACTGAGGAAGCTGGAACTTGGAGCGTTCCACAGGGTACAAACTCCCGAAAGGAGCGTTCCTCTGTCCCCGGTCACAAACCCTTGAAAATGCCCGCACTGCGGGCATTTGTGGGACGGACCGAGGCGTTTACGACCCCGGTCCTTTCTCCTGCTTTTCTTTCGTCGGCGGCAAATCGGTCCGATTTTCGGTCATCCCGCTTGGTCAAGCATCCATGGCGCATCACCTCCTTCCGTGCAGAACACGCTGCGGTAGGTGCTGCTGTCCGGCACCATGCCACGCTCCAGCATGATCTCATGTTGCAGTAAGCGCACGCACATTTCCTCATAGACGCTCCGCATCTCGTCGCGGCATCGGCGGGCGAAAACCTTCTGCTCCTCGGTCAGCTCGCCGCGATGTTCATCGCAGAGAAACAGGCGAAGTCCGTCTTCATCAATGAGGTCGGCATGATCCTTGTTCCACGCCCACCGGATGTAGCGTACTGTGTCGTGCGTGCGCTGGAGAACCATCATCGGGTCATGGTCTACAATAAAGTTTGCAAGCTGCTGCATCATGCGCTTTCCTCCTTTTTGTTCTGCCGATTCAATTCGGCCAGCCGTTTCTCTGCCTTTGCCCGCTCTATGTCACGCTCCGCCCGCAGGAACTGCCGCTGATAGTTCAGCTTCAGTGCTTCCTGAATGGGGCGGATGGTGTAGATGAGACTTCCGTTGCACACGCGGCCGTCCTTTGTGGTGATGGTACTGGGCTCGGTGTGAATAAGCCCCTTCTCCTCCAGACCGGCCACATACTTCCGCACGGTGTTTTCGCTCAGCTGCACCGCCTTTCCGATGGTGCGGTAGCTGGGATGACATTGGTAGGTTCTGCGATCCTCGCAGCGCAGAAGGTAATTGTAGACGGCGATCTCGTGAGAGCTGAGTCCGAGATTAAAGACTTCGTTGGGGACGAGATAGTAGTGTTTGTTCGGGTCCTGCTTGGGCCAGCGCTGGAACATCAGGTATCACCCCCTGTCTGCGCATCTACCCACCGGCGGAACTCTTCTTTGGGTACCACGATGCGGCTGCCTATCCGCAGCGCGGGGAAGCCCGTCTCGTGCATGAGCTCATAGGCGCTGGAGATGGACACGCCCAGCACCTGCGCCACCGTGTTCGCATTGAGGAACAGCGGCAGCTGGTCGTAGTTGGTGAATGTGGATTCTTGCATTGGATTCCTCCTTTATAATTTTTTGTTGAGAGCTGCAAGCAAAAAGCTCCCACTGAAAAAGTGGGAGCAGTATCCACATTGCAAATTTAAAACCTCATGATAGAATAGAAAAGAGATGAGCAAAACAGTTGGAAAGAGCAGCCCACAAACAGGCAAATGGGAAGCAAAAGAGTTTAGGGGTATCTCAAGGGCGCAAAAACCATAGCGCGGTAAACCCCGCGCCTGCAAAAGGTATGGAAAAGACAGATCAGGCGGAACGCCGAAGCTGTTTGGCGGAACGGTAGGAGTGAGAGCCGTGCAGAACAGCGGCCAGCGCGACCGCTAAAGCGGAGATGTGGGCCAGTGTATTGAGGTTTGCCGCGCTGGCGCCGTTGCGCACCCACAGGCGTTCCTGACCTGTGGATTTGAAGCGGGAATTGTAGCGCTCGCACTCTGTACGCAAGGCGTATATCCTCTTGAAACAGAGGCAGCTACGGTCAATGGAAAGTCTGTAGTCATCGGGAATGGTCTTATATTTCGTGCAGCCCCGGTTCTTCTTGCCGTTGTTCCAATTCTTGTGGTTACAAGGGCAAACACCGGTCTTGGACTGGCGGAACGGGCAGCAGTATTTCTGGCGGGTACGCCCATTGTCGGTGGTTTTGCCATCCTTGTGCATAGCCAGCCCGGCCTCGCAGATTGGATTACCGACAGAAATCGCTTCAGAGGCTTTCGTGCCGCGTGGATTGAGGGGAATAAAAGCCTCGCCCTCATAGACCGTTTTTACGGTATTGTAGATGCTTTTCACATCGTAGCCCTTGTCGGCAAGGAAGGTGCATTCCTTTAAGGAGATCACCCTGTCAGCTTCGGCGAGGATCTCAGCGGCGACGGAGGAATCGGCGACATTGCCTGGTGTGGTCAGCTCGTAGATCGGCAGGCCGGAGATGCAGTCCACCAGCACATGACTTTTGTATTCCCAGTAGAACTCGTACCGGCGCTCATTGTGCTGGTTGGAGGCAGAATGGACGCCGAGGGCGCAGTCCGGATCGCTTTTCGGGTGGTTTTCCTTGGAGAACTTGTTCTTTGCAAAGGATTTTGGATTGTTCTGCTTCGTGTTTGCCATGACAGGTGTGGAATCCAGGCCAATAAATGAGGCGTCCACGATCCCCATCTCATAGAGTTTCTTCACCTGTGCCGCCATGATTTCTTTCAATGCAGCGTTATCCATTTTTTTGAGGAAACGGTCATACGTCCAGTAGGACGGCAACGGCTTCATGATATTGAAACCGCAGTAATGGGCGATGATGCGGTTGTTGTCCAGATAATCCGCCAAATCTGTGATTTGTGAGAAGCCCTCGCATTTCATAACGATAAACGCACAGACCATGGCTTCCTTTGGAAAGCCCCGCCGCCCGGTTGCCGCTCCGGGCAGCGTGAAGTCCAGACTGCTGAAAAGACTGTCGTAGAACGCAGCGGCACTTTGGGATGTAAACAATGTCACATCCTGAATGATTTCCTGTCGGTAGATAGCGGCCAGCCCCTTTCTGGTTGGTTTTCTCTCAAGTCAATTTTACCAAAAGGGGCTCCGCTTTCTATACCATATGAGTGATTTCGGTTTCAGCCATGGCCGGGAACCATTGATATTACTGCTCTTTTGAAGTTTTGCTCATGGCTATAGAATAGAAGCATGAGGAGGTGAGCCGATGCCGCTGGTAAAATACAGGATCTACGAGCTGTCCGCCAGAGCTGTGATCAGCTATGGCAGGCAGCAGGACGGGACATATACCTTCCATCTCAGCGCCGCCGAGACAGAGAAACTGCAAATCACTTTCCGCACCTCACGAGCAGGACGATAACGCACTGTTCTATCAGATCATGTGCGTGCTGCACGGCGATACCTTCACCGGAAGACCCGGTGGGCAACTGGTGACTGACCTCTCGGACATCATTTTCTATATAGACTTCTCCGGCATCTTCGACCGGAGCGGTGCCAGAAAGAAATACCGGATCCGGCAGGAAAAAGCGAAGGCCCTGTTCCGTCCCGAGGGCGTGAGCCTTGATTTTGGCTCCGGGCCGCATCGCTACCTCGCCTTTGAGCGTTCGGGCAGCATGAGCCGGCAGGCGCGGCTGTCCTTCATCCGAGAGGATTTTTATGATGCGGTGCGCCGCCGCATCATGATGGATATGACCATCGGTGACTGCCAGCTCAGCAAACTCTACGCCTACAACGGCCTGATGCTGTCCAGCGGTATCCGCATTGACGGCATCGACATTGACCGCCCCCACCGGGTAGTGGTCGTTGACAATCCGGTACGAACACCCCCGCCCACAGAGATGATTACGGTGGAGGATGACGGGGCGCAGAACAGCACCCGCAAATATCACCGGGTGGAGACGATGGCCACCGTCGAGGTTACCTGCTTCGACGGCGAGGGGCTGATCTCCAAGCAGTATGCCCGCCTTGTTGATGAGAAGCTGTGCGGAAGGAAAGTCCACACCTCATTTCAAATTCGTATGCCATATGTGAAAGGCATGCTGCACGAGGTGGACTTCAAGGATTATCTTGACCGCAGCGGCGCGGACACCATCACCGATCTGTGGGGCGTGCAGCATCCGATTCAGAAGATTGACATCATCCTCACCAAAAGTATGTTCAAGGGCTGCGGCTGGCTGAACGAGAGCGGCATGAGCTGGGAGGACTATTGGGCGATGTTCCGCAAGTACCGCCATGCGCTGTACATTACCAATGTGAGCAAGGAGAAACCGGAACAGACCACCGAGCTGAACTATCAGTTTCTGACCACCGTTTCCATTCAGGGTGACGAGTTCCGCCCTGCCGATCTGCCGGACGGCTGGGACCACAGCCCGGAGACAGACGAGCGAAATTGGCTCACCAAGCAGACCGAGCTGGCGTATTACAACTTTTGCGCCGATGAGTCGTTTCGGCGGAATTATTTTCTGGAGAAGTTTGAACGGGTCAGCTGGTGGGAACGGCATCAGGGCAAAGACCAGATCCTTGCCGCTGTGCTGAAAAAGAATCCACACTTCATCAACGAACCAATCTACGCCAAGCGATTAGAGGCCGAAGCGGACAAAATTGCAGAGCAGTACGCCGTCGGACGGCTGATTGTGGCGGGAGACAACCGGTATCTTTCTGGGGATCTGCTGGATTTTTTGAATTGCCTACCTGTTACGAAAACCGGAACAAGTAAAAAAGCGAACACCTTTATCAATTTTCGCTGGGGGCTGGAGTTGAACCATCAGAATTTCTTTGCTCCGAGCGCGGCTTACCAATCCAGTCATGTCTGCACGCTGCTGCGCAATCCGCACATTGCCCGGAATGAAGAAATGCAGCTTTATCCTCTTGAAGACAGGAAAAATTTACACGATCAATACCTCGGCCATCTGACGGATGTTGTTATGGTTGGCTACACTTCACTCGCCGCAGAGCGTTTAGGCGGTGCCGACTACGACGGCGACATGATCAAGACGATCAGCGACCCCATTTTGAACGAATGCGTGAAACGAAACATCTATCACGATCCTCCGCGGCCGCGGAGCGTATTTTCCCGGTCGCACAACCTGCCACTGCTGATGATCCCCACGGTCCAGCCTCAGATCCGCAGCGCCGACGACTGGGAGGCCCGCTTCGAAACGGTCCGCAGTACCTTCTCCTCCCGCGTCGGCCAAATCTGCAACGCCGCATTGGATCGCAGCATCATTGCCTACAACGAAAACTCCGACGCCGAGGAACGGGAGCGCTGCTGGGAGGAGACGGAGACATTGGCCATTCTCACCGGGCTGGAGATCGACTCGGCCAAGAGCGGCATTCGCCCTGATCTGGATGAGTATCTGACCCATAAGACCGTCAAGCGCAGCGACTTTCTCAAATATAAAACGCTGGTAGAGGAGATGGAGACCCGGCGTGCCTGGTATGAGCCTACCCATGCGACCAAGGTGAAAGCGTTTTTCAAAAAGGTGGATTGGAACAAGGTGGACTCCAATGTGGAGCGTCTGCCGTATTTGGCACAGCAGCTGAAAAAGAACACGCCGCGCATCAAGGCAAGGCCTGCCAAGGATGAGGAGCTGTTTTCCTTCGCCCGGCAGCCGGACTGGAAGGGGCAGCTGACCCCCGATAAGCTGGCAACGGTGGATGCGCTGCTGCAAGATTACGATGCCTGTCTCTCCCGCATCCGGGCCTGCCGTGTTCCGTTGAAGGAGAAAAAGCGGAAGAGCGATGTGGAGCGCATCCTGTATGCCAGAGGACAGGAGGATACATACGATCCCGACGAGCTGTACGCCCTGTTCGGCAGTCTGCCGCCGGAAAGGGTGTCCGCTCTGCGACGCGCCATGCGGGAACAGGTATGGCACTTCATGGACGAGGATGCACGGGAACGTTTCCTGCGGGAATGGCTGCCGGAGTTTGAAGATATATACGATCTACTGACCGATTTCCGCTTCGGCGGCTACCGCATCCTGGGAGACATTGTCTGTGATATGGCGGACGAGAACACCGGCAGGGAGAAAAAGCGGCTGTTTCGTGAAAACGACTCGAAGGCTTTCACTGCCATGATGAGCGCCTTTGCGGACAAGTCCCCTTCCCGGAGCTACCGTGATGCGGTGACGGCCAAGTGCCGGGAACTGCTGACCGCTATCGTGAGACCGACTTTGGCTGTGCGCTATGTGGTGGCTCTCGGCAGGCGTGACCTGCTGTGGGATCTGCTGCCGGAGTACATCGAGAAAAATGTTCTGGAGGTGCGGGATGATTAACGAATGGGAGGAATTCTGCGCATATACCGGAACGGTTTCCTATACCGCCAGCAAGAAGAGCGATACGACATGGCTGGGCCGATTCACCTTTGCCACGATCCTGGAGTTTGAGGGGATGGCTCGGATTTTGACCATTCTGGCCCGCGGATATTTGTTCCACGATAAAAACGGGACAGTCATTTCGGGTGATTCCCACGATCGGATCGACTACGCCCGCCGCGCGCTCTGCGCATGGTGCAGTGTGCCGGAGGACGGGAAGCGTGCGCCGGGCAAGGAATGGCAGCTCCAGACGGACTTTTCGGAGCTGCACACGGAGTTCCCGGAGCTGGTGGACGCGGACGGGATCGGCTGGTTTCTCCGTCATGTCCTCCGCACTGCGGACTTCATGCTGACGCACCCGGAAAATGTGCGCAGCACCTCGCTCAAGTATGCGGAGGTCATTCAGTCAAAATTTGCCGCCGCGTGGCGAAGCAAGGTGTTGCAGTATCAGATCCCGATTTTTGCGCCCCAAACCAAGGGTGCCTGGACGCTGATCCGCTATTACCTCGCCAACCGACAGGATGATTGCGAGTGGGTGGTCCTGCCAGTAGCAAACTTTGACGCCTATTTCGGGGACACCAGCTTCAGCAAGAAGTATCTGCCCAAGATCCCGGTAGAGATCATGGAGCGGAGCAACGCCTTCGGCATCAGCCGGTATCGAATCACGGAAGAATATCTGCCATAGGATACAGACAGCGGGACAAGCCTTACGGCCTGTCCCGCTATTTTTCTGTCTGGATTTTGAAAGTGTTTTCCTTGTCTATGGCGGTGCAGCCGCTGAGCTACTGCCTAAGGTTTAGTCATCGTCATCGGCCCATGATGAAATCATGTGAATATCGCCGGTGTTCATATCCATCGCCATGTAATCGCCCATGCGCATCATGAGATTCCCATCGGAGTCCCTCGCTATACTGTCAGAAATGCTCATGGCGAAGTCGTCGTCATCGTAGTCGAAAAAGTGCTTTGACATACCGTAACCTCCAATTTTTAATCATCGTATTCCGGATAGTCCGGTGCCCACAGGGGCATCCAATGTGCTTTGTTTCTGCGGTTTGCATTGTGAGTTTTCTGGTGCGTTCTGTGGTTTGGATTCATCTGATTGGCACGATTGTCTGCGTCAGTTCGATATGTCTTGTTATTGGGATTATGCAGATTTGCCCAGTGATCCAGCTGTTCTTTGGTATGTGTTTTTCCTGACACCTTTCCCATAATTGGCCTCCTTTCTGAGCCGAAAAAAGCCCACGCACTTTGCTTCGTGCGTGGACTGCGATCATCCGGAAGACCGCTTTGCACGCAACAAAACAAACCCGACGAAAGAACACTTTCTTCGGTTCGATTTTGTGGTGCAAAGCATCGAAACAACAGGGGGGGGGACAACGACAGTCAACCAGCAAACTGCTTTCTCAATTCCATAATGAGAATTTGATTGGAATCAATAGTTTCGAGGATTTACTCATTTGTCTGCAAGATTGTCTATGTCTCTGCCGTTCAATATGATTCGTACTCTCATGCTACGAACGATCAAAGTTCAGGACAGTGCAACAATTTAGCGTTATCATGATAACACGAATGGGAAGCGAATGCAATGGGCAACTACACATTTCACCCCGTGATCCCAATTTTGTTGCCGTTTTCGTAAATATCCGTACCATCTTCACAGTAGTTTGGCCCCTCGTACTCCACCCAGCCGAAACCCGCCACATAGACTTTCTCACCGGGCTGCAGTTCTTTAGGCGGTTGGGATGGAGTTGGCTCTGGTGCGGAATTTTTAGTGGGTGACTGCTCTGCGGAAGGCTGGAGTTCAGAATCTGCGGGCATTTCAATAGGCTCTGTCTCTGGTTCAGGACGTTCCTCTTGGGATGCTTCTTGCTGCGGAACCGCCCCTTTTTCCTTCTCTGCCAGTGCTGCGGGTTCCTCAATTTCTCCAACGGTCGCTTCCTTGGCGCTCACAGTGGTTTCTGCGGCTGGGACGGGTGTTTCCTCGACCGCGTTGCCATGTGGCCACACAGCGGCGCACAGGGCGACACATGCGGCAATCATTGCCACTATGATGAGTTTCTTCATTTCTCTTCCTCCTTAGATGTGAAACGCGCCCTCAACTCCATTGCCGTTCGGCAGGAGACTGAGCGCTCGTTTTCGTAATAGTTCAATTCCATGGAGAGTTTCCACGCCAGTTCAAATCCGGTGATAAAGCTGTCGATGGAGGTGTCCTCCGCAATACGGTCTTTTGCGTCGATGATCCGGGGCACCAGCCGACGCTCCGGCTTTCCCAACGCCTCGCTAAGTGCTCGGTGGCACTCCTCAATTTCCTGCTTCTGCGCCGAGAGTTCGGGTGGGGTATAAAAACAGTCATATAGGTTTTTCAGCAGCTTGTATTTCATGCGCTCGCCTCCTTGCAACACAAACATATACCACAGTTCGACGGAAACAGCTACTGAAACTTTTAAGGCAACACCGCAGAACACGCAAAAGGAAAGGCCCTGTGGGAAGATTCCACCCGGCAGGGCATATATACGCCATTCCATCAGCGCTGCAGCCACACTGATTTAAGCCGTCAGGCAGGATCGCCTGTCA
>ENA-OQKL01000015-OQKL01000015.1-human-gut-metagenome-genome-assembly--contig:-NODE-15-length-62261-cov-4.202224_pt1 | contig 62261 bp, 61 predicted proteins | sample MGYA00242779_ERZ504800 | MGnify/ENA primary metagenome ERZ504800 (study PRJEB26092, sample SAMD00036410) | human gut metagenome | host: Homo sapiens | study: EMG produced TPA metagenomics assembly of... | reverse complement strand
GCTCACGGACAGGCGCGCTGCCACATCCTGCACGCGGGTCGAGATCTCTGCTGAGTTTGTGCGGGCGATGGTGAGCGGCAGGGCGATGTTCTCGCGTGCCGTGAGCGTATCGAGCAGGTTGGAGTCCTGGAAGATAAAGCCGAGCTCCTCGCGGCGGAACTGCGAAAGCTTAGCCTGCTTCATGCGTGTTACGTCCTGCCCGTTTATGCGAATGGTGCCACTTGTGGCGCTATCGATGGTCGACACGCAGTTGAGCAACGTCGACTTGCCAGAGCCCGAAGCGCCCATGATGCCCACGAATTCGCCGCGGTTGACCGTAAAGTTGACATCGTTGAGCGCACGGGTCACGTTGCCCAGCGCTCCATATACCTTTTCGAGATGCGCGACCTCCAGTACCGGGGTCGCCATGTGCGTGGTTTGCATACCGAGTCCTTTCTTGCGATTAGTCTACGGCATCTATAGTCGCAAGAAGACGAGTCGGCTACCATCGATATGGCTTACGCTTGCCTTACCGTTGTGTAAGGTACGGGTAGCCAGCCTGCCACGTGTTGATGCTGAGAGAGGACTCCTGTTGAAGACTGTTTATGTTGCCGCTGGGATCATTCGCAAGGAAGGATCCGATGAGTTACTTGCCGTGCAGCGCGGCTATGGCAACATGCAGGGACTTTGGGAGTTCCCCGGTGGCAAGCTCATGCGCGGCGAGACGCCCGAGGACGCCGTACGCCGCGAGCTCATGGAAGAGCTGCAGGTAAAAGTCACCAACCTGCGCGATTTCTACACCGTTGAGTATGACTACCCCGATTTCCATCTCTCCATGGAGTGCTACTACTGCTCGCTCGCCGATGAATCCGATGAGCCTCAGAAGCACGACCGCCAGCTCGATATCCGCTGGATTCCGCGCACCTCGCTTGCCACGGTTGAGTGGATGCCCGCCGACAAGGGACTTATCGATGCGCTGATTGAGCTGAAGAAAGATCGACTCGAGGCCAGCAGCACTGCCAACGACGCCGAGGCCACCATGACCGACGAGCCCGCCACCAAACCCAAGCGCAAAGCCAAGCGCCGCAGCAAAAAGCGCCCCAAGCCCGGCCTGCTGGACGGCATCGATACCTCGGACCTTTCCGCCGACGAACGTGAGCTCGTGCGCCGTCGCGCCGCAATCAAAAAGTCCATGAAGGGCAACAAGCGCGCCAACACCAAGCCCGAGCTGCTCGTTCGCCAGCGCCTGCGCGCGGCGGGTCTTACGGGTTATCGCTTGGAATGGAAGGTTCCCGGCAAGCCCGACATCGCCTTCCCCGGCCGCAAGATCGCCATCTTTGTCAATGGTTGCTTTTGGCATCGCTGCCCTAAGTGCAATCCGAGCCAGCCAAAGCGCAATGTTGAGTTTTGGGAGGCAAAGTTCCGTCGCAACGTCGAGCGCGACCGCGCTGCCGTGGCTGCACTCACTCAAACTGGGCTGGACGCCCATAACCATCTGGGAACTGCGAGCTCAAAAAACGCCGCATCGACGCCACGATGGAAACGGGTCATCGAGCAGGTGCGCGCCGCAGAGTCGCAGCGCTAACAGCGAGCATTCACACGCTCCGCACGTCCGCGCCACATCCACGTCAAAAACCTTAGAAAGCCCTTAAAGCTCAAAACCTTTCAAGAGTGTTACTCGATACCTCTGACCTGCAGTTTCATCGTAACACCAAACCAGGTTAAGCCTTTCTTTAGCGCTTCTTTGCGGCAGCCGCGTCATAATACAGCCAACGCACGGGACCTAGCAGCACACCCCGTGCGCAACCTTTTGGTGGACATCGAGGAGGCCGCATAAGCATGCATTCTTCCAATGACGCAGCACAGCAGCCATCCCTAACACATGCAAACCTTTTCTCCTTCCCCCCGACACAGAGAAACGGCCTCCTCGACTCCCCAACCTCACAGCAAAAGCGCTCAGCCGATCAGAGCCTCAACCTGCGAGCATCCTTCGAAAAGCTCCAAGCATCCCTAGACAAGGCGTTCCCCGAACAGGCAAGAGCAATCTAAGCCCATCGCGCTTTATACTGATGTCATGCGAAACATGGATCACATAGAATTGCACCGCGGAGGACGCGAGGAAGCGTTTCCCGAGACCGCCGAAGACTGGCCCTATATTGCCGAACGCGCAGAATTCGCTCGCTATCCGGGCAATTCCGTCCCCTGGCACTGGCATTCCGAAGTTGAGCTTTTCTACATGGAGCAGGGAGCGATTGACTATCGAACGCACGCGGCTCATGAGCACGTACGCTTTGAGGAAGGGTCCGCGGCTTTATCAACGGCGGCGTTTTGCACAGCACGCTGCAATCACCCAATTCGGCGCCAGCCATTCAAATGCTGCATATCTTTCAGCCGTCGATGCTCGGCGATCCCGCGGGACGTCTCCAAAAGCGCTACATCAACCCATTGCTTCAATGTCGAGGCGTCGATGTGCTCAAATGGTCGCCCACCAATCCCGACGATATGCCCTTTATCGATTTGCTGAAGAGCTCCTTTAGCCACGACCTTCAACAGCCGCAGAACGAGATGGCGCTTCGAAATAGTTTGTCAGAGCTCTGGATTCAGATTAACGCCAAGACCGAACCGCTCTTTTCTTCCGACGGCGCCTCTTGGATGACCAGCCGCGACGTACAGTTCAAGGCAATCCTGGACTTTATCCGCGCAAACTATGCAGCCGCTATAGATGTGCCCCAGATGGCATCTGCAGCCGGCGTAAGCGAAAGAGAGTGTTACCGCATTATCGAAACTTGTGCAGGAACGACCCCGGCGGCATATCTACGCGCATACCGCATAAACCGTGCTTGCGAACTTTTGGCACACACCACGCGAACGGTACAGACAGTCGCGCGCCAATGCGGATTTATAACAGCAAGCCATCTTGGCCAGGTATTTAAAGACAAATGGGGTGCACTCCTTCGAGCTATCGAGCAGCGAGGCAGAATCTCGATAGCACCAGACAGAAATCCCGCTAGCCCTTCTTCTGTCACTGCATCAAACTTGCAGGCAAACACAGAGAGGAGCAATCATATGAAGCACTTTGACCATATCGTATTTGACGTTGATGGGACATTGGCAGATACAGAAGAAAGCGTTCTGTCATCGCTTGTCCAGATTGTCCAAGAAGAGACCAGCAAAACGCTTCCCCGACACGAGCTTGACTTTGCCCTCGGCATACCCGGCAAGGATGCCCTTGAGAAACTTGGGATCTACTCGCAGGCAACGTTGGATCGCTGGTGCCAAGTTGCCGCCAGCTTTAAAAGCACCATCAGCGTGTTTCCAGGTTTGCTTGAAGTCATCGCAACACTCGCCGATAGCGGCTGCAAACTTGGCATCGTCTCCTCACGTGCGCGCGACGAATACGCAAAAGAAATTGCACCCCTTGGTTTCGATAAGTATTTTGAGCACATCATCCTTGTCGAAGACACAACCGAACATAAACCCGCACCCGCACCCATGCTCGAATATCTCCGACGTGCGGGCGCGAATCCTGGCAACGTCGTCTACGTTGGCGACACCGTCTACGACGAACAATGCGCAACTTCAGCAGGGGTCAGTTTTGCCCGAGCAGCATGGGGATCACACCAAGATATCCCAAACGCCACCTACAACCTCAAAACCCCCAACGACCTACTAACCCTAACAACCAAATAACCCACGCGTCCCACCCTTTCAGCCCCAACACCACAAGGGCGATTGAGCAGGACGGTTTGGGCGGGTCCCCGTACTTAGTTTCCAAAATCATTCCGCAGCGCGAAAGCTTCTTATTATTTTCAGACCTAACGCCACAAGGGCGACGACCTCGAGTAGATCAACCTGGGAGGGACGAGGGCTTAGTTCTCCAATCTTTCCGCAGGGGGCAAAAAGCCTCGCCGCACGAAGTGCGCAGCGAGGCTTTTTGCATGCCCGAGGACGATTGGGGAACTAAGCCCTCGTCCCTCCCCGGGATCTATTTTGAGTCGGAGTACCCTTGCTGTTACTCTGCTTTGCCCACAGAGTTGAGGTTGGTCATACGGATCTTAACCAGTTCGGTGATCTCACGCATGCCCTCCTTGGCCGGCTTCTTGGGATCGAAGCAGGCGGGGTTCTCGGCCATGTAGGCCATGAAGCCCTTGGTGTAGGCCTGACGCAGCTCGGTGGCGTAGTTGACCTTGCAGATACCGTTCTTCACAGCCTCGGCAACCTGCTCATCGGGCACACCAGAGGTGCCGTGCAGAACCAGCGGTACGTCGACGGCGTCGCGGATGGCCTTGACCACGGACTGCTCGATGTGCGGATCGCTCGTGTACACACCGTGGCTGGTGCCAACGCCAATGGCCAGCGAGGTGCATCCAGTGCGCTCGACGAACTCCTTGGCCTCGGCCGGATCGGTGTAGGGGCTCTCGCCCTCAACCGCGGGACCGTCGTCCTCCTTGCCGCCAACCTTACCGAGCTCGGCCTCGACGGGCACGCCCATGGCGCGGCCAGCGTCGGCGACGGACTTGGTCAGAGCGATGTTGTCCTCGAAGGACTCGTGCGAGCCGTCGATCATGACGGAGGTGTAGCCCGTGCGGAAAGCCTGCATGCAGCGGTCATAGCCATCGCCGTGATCGAGGTGCAGAGCGACGGGCACGGAAGCGCGCTCGGCGGCAGCCTTGACCATGCCGTAGAAGTAGTCCAGACCGGCGGTCTTGATGGTGCCCGGGGTGGTCTGCATGATGACGGGGGACTTGGTCTCCTCGGCAGCGGCCAGAACGGCCATAACAAACTCGAGGTTCTCGACGTTGAACGCGCCGACGGCGTAGTGGCCGGCCTGAGCGTCCTTGAGCATCTTTTCGGTGGTAACAAGTGCCATGAGCGTTTGCTCCTCTCCCTCGCCCGCATCTGGACATCGGGCGTAGTTGTTCACAAGGCGTTTTACCTTGCGTTTTGCTGCGCTCATTGTATGAAATTCAGCGGCTTTACACGCTCGAGATATTGAGCCCATGCAGGTCAATACAGTCGTTTTTGAAAAGTAAACGGAAGGAATTTGAGCCGAGTGGACATGTTCGATATTGAATTTTGGGCGTTCAGCGTCTTTTTTTTATAGAAAAGATAAGTAATCGAAAGGTGTTTTCTTACTCAAAAAGAAAATGAACGAAAATAGACTCAACACAATTCCTACAAATTTAGCCGAGAATGGAGCAAACATGGCCCACGCAACAACCCGAGCTTTCGCCGATGAGCGTCGTTCCGCCATCATGGAAATGCTCGAACATAACGCCTCGGTGCAAGTGGCAGAAATCGCCCAGACCTTTGGCGTGTCCTCCGTTACCGCCCGCGCCGACCTGGACGCGCTCGCCGAGTCCGGCAAGTTGCGCCGCACGCATGGTGGCGCTGTGTCGCTCCAGAAGCGACTGACCGTATCCACCCAGGATCGCCGCATCAACGTCAATGTTGCCGCCAAGCAGGCCATCGCGCAAAGCGCCATCGGGCTCGTCGGCAATGGTGACACTCTGCTTGTCGACTCCGGCACCACGGCACTCGAGTTCGTTCGGCTCCTCGACCAGCGCGATGGCATCACCGTCATCACGGCCGACATTACCATTGCCGATTACATCGACGAGAGCATGCCCTCAGTCGATGTCGTCATGCTGGGCGGGGCACTGCGCAAAGGCCATCGCTATCTGTACGGCCCACTTACCATGCAGGCGCTCCAAATGGTCCACGCCGATCTTGCCGTCATGTGCCCTGGCGCTTTCGTTCCCGGCTGCGGCTTTACGACCGACTTTCCCCAGATGGCCGAGACCAAAGCGGCTATGGTCGGTGCTGCTCGTCAAAGTGTCGCCCTCATGGACGCCAGCAAGGTTAACGGACGCGGCATGTACCGTTTTGCTGAGCTTGCCGACGTCGGCACCATCGTGATGGACCGTGACCCCGATCACGCCGTCGCCACCTCAATCACCGAAATCGTCGACAACGCCCGCCCAAATCTCCTCATCGCCGGCGCTTAAACAAAAACCACCACAAAGGTGCCTGTGAACTGCGCCCCGAAACTTGGACTGAATAAATAGCGACTACGCCGCAAGGGCCCGGTCCCGGAACTCCTCCGGCGTCAGGCCCTTCAATCTTACCTGCCTGCGCCGCGTGTTCCAATGGACTATGTACTCCTCCAGGTCGCGCTTGAAGTCCTCGAAGCTGCCCCACTCCCTGCCGCGGTAGAACTCGTCCTTCACGTGGCCGAAGAGCTGCTCGGTGGCGGCGTTGTCGACGCAGTTCCCCTTGCGCGACATGCTCTGGGTGATGCCCGCCCCCTCCAGCCTGGAGGTGTAGGACTCGTGCTGGTACTGCCAGCCCATGTCCGAGTGCATGGTCGGTGCCGCCCCGTCGGGCAGGGCCTCGAGGAGCCGGTCGAGCATCCTGTGCTGCTGGGCGAGGTCCGGCGAGGTCGATATGTCGCTCGCCACGATCTCCTTCGTGCAGAAGTCGAGCACCGGGGCCCAGTAGGCCTTGGCGCCGGCGACCTTGAACTCGGTGACGTCGGTGCCGAGCTTCTGCCACGGCCCCTCGGCGCCGAAGTCCCTCGCGATGACGTTCTCGAACGTGCTCCCCACGAGCCCCCTGTAGGAGCTGTACCGGCGGCGGGAGCCCCGGCGGCGTATCCCGCACCGGATGCCCATCTCGCGCATCATCTTGAGCACGGTCTTGTCGGCCACGACCGCGCCCAGCTCGGCGCGCAGGCACATGGCTATCTGCCGGTGCCCGCAGCCGTTGGCGGTGCGCGAGAATATCTCGGCCGCGGCGTCGCGCAGCTCGGGCCTGGTCGGCCTCCGCGGGTGCGCCAGCGCGTAGTAGTATGGATTGGCTACACTGATGTGGACAGTTCCGGGAGGGGCGCAGGGAGTGCCCCTCCGCCCTCAGCGCCCCCACCGCCTCGGCCGCCGCCCTGGTCAGAGCCCGTCCCGCTCGACCAGGGCGCGCAATTTTTTTAGGTAGGCGACCTCGGCCTCGAGCCTGCGGCAGCGCTCCTCGAGCTCCTGCTCGCGGGTGCGGGCCCGGGGTTTCGACCTCGACCCCCTCGGCCTGCCCTTCGGTCCGGGCCGCAGCGCCTCGGCGCCGCCCTCGCGGTAGAGCCTGCACCAGCGCTCCAGCGGGGACTTCGACCTGATCCCGAACTCGGCCATGGCGTCGGTCTTCGCCATCCCGCCGTCGACCACGGCCGATGCCGCGGCGACCCTCTGCTCGAATGTGTACCTGGATTGTTTCCCGCCCATGGACAGCAGCGCCTCGCTTCCGAACGCCCGGTATACCCACTGCCATTCTCTCACGGTCTCGCGGGGGACGGACAGGGCCTCGGCCGCCGGTTTGCAGCCGACGCCGGCGTCGAAGAGCTCGACGGCCCGCCTCCTGGACTCCAGGTCGTGCTTCACCCTGAGGTCTATACTCATGGAAAACCTCCCATTTCCCGATGTCCAAGAAATGGGAGGCAGTTCACTGTCCCCTTTGTGGTGGTTTGAGCGTTAAAAGTGAACGTATCGCTACTTGGAGAGCTCGTCAGCGAGGGCCTCGATCTGAGCGCGCGAGGCGTCGTTGAGCGAACCCAGGACGGTCACCTTGTTCTGCGTCAGGGTGATGTCCTTCATACCCTCGAGCTCCTTGGTCATAATCTTGGCAGCTGCGGGCGCCCAGGAGCCGCCCTCGACGAGCGCCACCGTACGGTTCTGATAGGCATGTTCGGCGAGCGTGTGGATGAAGGTGCTCATGAACGGGAAGATCTCGCCCTGATAGGTAATGGAAGCGAGTACCAGACGGTCATAGCGGAACGCGTCCTCAACGGCCTCGGCCATGTCGTCGCGAGCCAAGTCAAAGACGGAAACCTTCTGGCCGCGAGCCTCGAGCGCAGATGCAAGCTCCTCAACGGCAGCCTTCAGATGGCCGTAGACGCTCGCGTAGGCAATGGTGATGCCCTCGTCCTCGGGCTGATAGCTCGACCAGGTGTTGTAGGTGTCGAGGTAGTAGCCCAGGTTCTCGGTCAGCACGGGGCCGTGAAGCGGGCAGATGATCTGGATGTCCAGGTCGGCGGCCTTCTTGAGCACGGCCTGCACGAACTTGCCGAACTTGCCGACGATGCCAAAGTAGTAACGGCGCGCCTCGCAGGCCCACCCTTCCGGATCTTCGATGTCGTTAGCGCCAAACTTGCCAAAACCGTCAGCACTAAAGAGCACCTTGTCGGTGACCTCGTAAGAGAACAGTACCTCGGGCCAGTGCACGTTGGGAGCGCCGACAAACGTTAGGCTATGACTGCCCAGATCGAGCACGTCGCCCTCTTTGACGACCGTCTTGCGCTCGGGGTAGTCGGTGCCAAAGTAGTTGACCATCATGCGGAAAGCGCCCATACTGGCCACAATCTGCGCCTGGGGATAGCGCTCCATAAAGGCGACGATGCCTGCAGAGTGATCGGGCTCCATGTGATGGACGACCAAGTAGTCGGGCGTACGGCCATCGAGCACGGCCTCGATGTTGCCGAGCCACTCGTCAACAAAACCGCCATCGACCGAATCGGCGACAGCGATCTTCTCGCCCAGGATGACGTAGCTGTTGTATGCCATACCATTCTCGGACACGTCGTACTGGCCCTCGAACAGGTCAATGTCGTGATCGTCGACGCCAACGTAGCGGATATCCTTGGTGATCTCCATCAGGCAAAGCCTCCTTGATAGACAAAAGAACCCGTCTATCATAGCACTCGCCCGCATCCCAACAGCTATCTGCCAGCATCCTTACCGATTGTTATTGATATGCAACGTTGAGCCGTTGACCTGTGAAAACTATGCGCGCGGCCTTGCTGTGGTATGTCGGACGATAAGCTGGCCGGGAATGCGAATGGCGACGGTTTTGCCCGACGTCCCCGCTTTGGGAACCGCATGCTCGAACACCTCGCGTCCGCGCTGATGTAGATCGAATCGCACGGTCGTGAGCTCGTTGTGCGCGACAAAGTCGTCGAGCGAATCGTCGACGCCCACCACGCTCACGTCCTCGGGCACGCGCAAACCGCTATCACGCAGCGCGGCAATCGCGCCATTTGCCATCTGATCGTTTGCCGCATAGATCGCCGTCATGGTGCGGTCGTGCTCGGCCAGGTACCTGCCGGCTTCGTAACCGCTGTTGGCAGACCAGTCGCCTTCGAGCGGCTCTGCCGGCTCGATGTGTTTACGCTCGAGTGCATCTTGCCAACCGGCGCGACGAAATTGCTCGTCGACCGAGAACGACGGGCCGCCAATATAGCGAATCTGCTCGTGCCCCAGCTCAAACAGGTGATCCATAAGCAATAGCGAGCAGCCGTAATGATCAGAGTCAACTGTGGTCACGCGCGGATGCGCGTACATGGTAACGATGACCGTGCCAATGCCCGGCAGTGGATCAAACGTCTCAAAATCGGGCGCCATGCGACTCATGCCGATAATGATGCCGTCCACGGGCAGCGCGGCCATACGACGCGTGGCCTCGGCAAGCGAAACTCCTCGGTCTTGGACATCTCGACCAGCGTGATGGCGCAGCCGCGCTCGCGGGCCGCGCTGGCAATGCCGTCGATCATCGTAAGGTTACCAAACTTGGTGACATCGTTGATGCAAAGGCCGACCGAATGGTAACGGCCGTCACGCAGCGAACGGCCGGCATAGCTCGGACGGAAACCGAGCTCCTGCATGGCTGCCTGCACGCGCTGACGCGTCTGCTCGTTCACGTTGGGCAATCCGTTGGCAACGCGCGAAACCGTCTGCTGCGAAACACCGGCAGCGCGGGCAACGTCGGCCATGGAAACCGGACGCGAACCCGTGTCGTTGGAAGGGCGCCTTGCCATAAAGATCACCTTCGCTCCTGTAGGAAGCCTAAATACCCCATGCGAAATTGCAGATCACACAGGAGGCTTTGTTGTCTATCGATAATGTTAACGTACTCTACTATACCTATCAGCAGTTATGCAGCGCCCTCAACACCACCTGAATACCGTTCACGGCTTATTTTCGACCGATTGCAGGAAAGCGAAGAAGTCAGTGGTTCCAGGCTATGAGTACGTTAACATATGACGCAAACACACCGATACCATGACGGCCTGCGCTCCGGGCGCTCAGGCCATGGCGTCGTATTCGAAAGGACGCTCATGATTACCACAACTCCGTTCGGCACCGCCCCCAGCGGCTCGCCGGTTACGGTCTATAGCCTTGTTTGCGCAGGTGCCCGCGTGCGCGTCATGGACTATGGCGCGACCATTCTTGGCATCGAGGTTCCCGATGCCTCAGGCGATGTTGCCGACATCGCGCTCGGCTTCGATGCCCTCGATGGCTACTTCGACAATCCGGCGTGCTACGGCGGAACTATTGGCCCTTCGGCCAACCGAACGGATAAAGGCCAAATCGAGATTGCCGGCACGGTCTATCAGATGGCACGCAACGATGGTCCTGACAAAGCCAATAATCTGCACACCGACCTTGAGCATGGCCTTCATAAGCGCGTGTGGAACGCCACAGTCGACGAGATTACCAACACGGTGAGTTTTACATGCAAGTTGGCCGACGGCGAACTGGGCCTCCCGGGCAACCGCACCTTTACCGTTGCCTATGTCCTGCAGGCGGGGCCAACGGGTGCCGCAGAGCTCACCTGCACGCAAAGCTGCGTTACCGATGCCGACACCTTCGTCAACATGACCAACCACACGTACTTCAACCTTGCGGGGCACGATGCCGGCACGGTTCTGGACCAGGTCGTGACTATCGACGCCGAGGCTTTCCTCCCCCAGCGCCAGGACAACGTCTCTTTTGGCGAGGTTCGCCCCGTGGCCGGCACGCCATTCGATTTCCGCGCACCCAAGGCGCTCGGCCGTGACATCGATGCGAACGACGAGCAGCTCAAGATTGCACGGGGCTTTGACCATTGTTTCTGCCTGGATGGCTTCACCCCCGACGCCGACCCGCGCCACGCACTGCACTTGCAAGATCCAAACTCGCGCCGCACGCTCGACATCTTCGTAACCGCACCGGGCGCACATCTGTATACCGGCAACTGGCTCAGCGATATCGACGCCAAAGACGGCTGCAGCTACGGTCCTCGCGACGGCGTCGCATTTGAGCCCGAGTTTTGGCCTGACAACAACCATCACACAGATTGGGCGCATCCCGTCTGCACACCTGACCACCCGTTTAGCTCGACGATCGTCTACCGATTCTCGACCGTTTGTTAACCCACCCTCGTCGAGGTGCGAGGGAGCAGCGTTATGACTCCCGCTTACTCCCTTACACCTTGATATGTTTACGTACTCATAAGCAAAGCCCGATAACTCGGGATAACCAAGAAAGGAAGACGCCATGACCGCCCCCGACGATAAAATGCTCGCCACGCTCACCAAGCTGTTTGAGGAGGAGTTTGGCCCCATCGGCGACCGCCAGGTGCTCTACGTGCACGCGCCCGGCCGTTCCGAGATCAGCGGCAACCACACCGACCACGAGGGTGGCCACGTCATCGCCGGCTCGCTTGATGCGCCGTCGACGGCATCGCCGTGGCAACCGATTCCAACAAGGTTCGCGTCGCCGACGAGGGCTACCCCACGTTCGAGATTACCCTCGACACGCTGGATGTTCAGGAGTCCGAGAAGGGCACGTCCGCAAGCCTCGTGCGTGGTATGGCCCACGAGGTCGCAGCGCTTGGTGTTGAGCCCCAAGGCTTCGACTTCGCCTTCACCTGCTCCGTTCCCTCGGGCGGCGGCCTTTCCAGCTCCGCTGCCGTCGAGGCCGCATACGGTCGTGCCATGGAAACCCTCTGGGGCGCGCCCGCCATTGAGCCCGTCGCGCTTGCGCAGATGAGCCAGCGCACCGAGAACAACTACTACGGCAAGCCCTGCGGTCTGATGGACCAAGCCGCCGTGTGCCTGGGCGGCCTTGCCTACATGAACTTTGAGGATCAGGCTCAGCCTAAGACCCAGAAGCTCGAGCTCAACTTTGAGGATCACGGCTATGCGCTCGTGCTCGTTAAGGTCGGTGCCGACCACGTAGCCGCCACTGACGACTACGCCGCCGTTCCGCGCGAGATGCAGGACGTCGCCGCCGAGTTTGGCAAGGCACGACTGTGTGAGGTAAACGTTGCCGACTTTGACGCCAAGCTCCCCGAGCTGCGTGCCAAGCTGGGCGACCGCGCCTGCCTGCGCGCCGTTCACTACTGGTACGAGAACGGCCTGGTCGACAAGCGCTGGGCAGCCCTGAACGCCGGCGACATCGATCAGTTCCTGGTCCTGACGCGCGAGTCCGGCGCCAGCTCCGCCATGTACCTGCAGAATGTCGTTGCCAAGCTGGGCTCCGAGCAGCCCTCGATGTATACCCTGGCACTGGCCGAGCACGTGCTCGACGGTCGCGGTGCCGTTCGTATTCACGGTGGCGGCTTTGGCGGCACCATCCAGGCCTTCGTGCCGCTCGATCTGGTCGACACCTTCATTGCCAAGATGAACGGCTGGCTGGGCGAGGGATCTGCCCGCCACTACGCGATTTCTGACAAGGGGGCTTACGCGGCATGGCTGTAATGACTGACGTGCGCAAGGCTGTGCAGGGCCTCATCGAGTACGCTATTCACCGATCGATGATCGGACAGGACGACCGCATCTGGGCCTACAACACCATTCTGGAGTGCATCGGCGCCACGGGCCCCGCACTCGACATGGCCTGGGCGCTCAAGACCGAGAAGATTTCGCTCTTGCACCCCGATACACTCCCCAACTTTGACCTTGAAGGCACGCTTGCCGCGCTTTCCGAGGCTGCCGTTGCCAACGGCGCCGCCGAGGACACGGCGTCAGGCCGCGACCGCATCGCCATACGCATCATGGGTGCGATCATGCCGAGGCCTTCGGTTGTAAACGAGGAGTTCAACGGACGTATGGGCGTCAACGAGCCCCGTGCCGCAACCGACTGGTTCTACGGCCTGTGCTGCGACGCCGGCTACGTGCGCCGTGCCGCCATCGCGCGCAACATCAAATGGAGCACCCCCACCAACTGGGGCGATCTTGAGATCACCATCAACCTCTCCAAGCCTGAGAAGGACCCACGCGATATCGCCGCGGCTGGTGCCGCAAAGAACACGGCGAGAGTATCCCGCCTGCCAGCTCTGCATCGAAAACGAGGGCTATCCCGGACGCTCCGCCGCAGCCGACGGCGGCGCTCACCCCGCTCGCCAAAACCTGCGCATTATCCCCATCCAGCTCAACGGCGAGCGCTGGGGCTTCCAGTACAGCCCGTACGCGTACTTTAACGAGCATTGCATTGCCATGAGCTCCGAGCATCGTCCGATGCACGTCGACCGCAAGGGCCTGACCTGCCTGCTCGACTTTGTGGACCTGTTCCCGCATTACTTCATCGGCTCCAACGCCGTACCTGCCTATCGTGGGCGGCTCGATTCTGTCGCACGACCACTTCCAGGGCGGCGCGCACGAGTTTCCCCATTGATGCATGCCACCGAGGTCTCGCAGTTTAGCATGCCCGGTTTTGACCAGGTCACCGGCACTGTGCTGACAGTGGCCGCTCTCGGTGCTGCGCCTGCGCTCGCATGACCGCGCTCAGCTGCTCGACGCTGCCGAGAAGATTATCCTCGCCTGGCGCGAGTGGACCGACGAGTCTGTGGGCGTTATCGCGCACACGGCCGACGGCGTAGCGCACAACACCGTGACGCCCGTCATCCGCCGCGTCGACTCCCGCGGCAACGCCGGCGGCGAGATTTACGAGGCCTACCTGGCGCTTCGCTGCAATATCACGACCGACGAGCATCCGCTGGGCGTTTTCCACCCGCATGCCGAGTATCACCACATTAAGAAGGAGAACATCGGCCTGATCGAGGTTATGGGCCTGGCTATTCTTCCGCCGCGCCTGGTTCCCGAGCTCGGCGCTGTCCGCGAGCACCTGCTGGCAGCCAAAGCCGATACCAGCTACGACCTTGCCAGTGCGCTCGAGGGCGACGACCTTTGCCGCAGCCATGCCGCGTGGGCCGAGGACGTCTATGCCCGCCGCGCCGACGAGCTTACGGCGGACAACGCCATCGACATCCTGCACGAGGAGGTCGGCGTGGTGTTTGGCCACGTGCTCGACAACGCCGGCGTCTTTAAGTGGGACGAAGCCGGCCGCGCCGCCCAACAGCGCTTTATCGACTCACTGTAATGATCCCTTGGAGACGGAGGAAAACGGACTATTTCGTCTTCAAGACAACGGCGCCCGCCGGCAACATCGCCGACGGGCGCCGTTTTTGAGTGTAGCCATTGGGGACGTTCTTAAACGACCAGTCATTAAAGAGCGTCCCCAATGACTACGTCGATGTTTTGGCAACGACAGCGAAAACCCGCCAGAGCGAGCAAGGTGCCTTGAAACAAGGCGGCATTGACCTTCTGGTCATGCCGCCGCAGTTGAAAGGCAGATTGCCGCTCTGGCGGGCTTGCAGCGTCGGCTGGTTGCGCGGTTTGGTAAAACCGCGTAACTCTACAGTTCAGTCACGACAACGTTGTTGAAGATTTCATCCCAGCGATCCATGACCAGGTGGCCGGTCTTGGGATCCATGGCGTTGAGCTTACCGCAGGTATTGGCGGTCTTGAGCACCGTGACGTCGTCGGCGCCGGCAGCGATGGCATGCGCAAAGCCGGCAATGGTCGAGTCGCCTGAACCCGTCGCGTTCACGGCGGCAATCGCGGGCGCTTGGCGCGGAACGCGCGAACCCTCATGGAAGCCAACCGAACCGGCAGCGCCCATCGAAACGACAACCCAGGGGATACCGGCAAAACGGTCATCGGCGGCAAGCGCCTCGCGCAGGGCATCGACATCATCGGTCGTAAAGGACGTACCCAGCAGGCCGTTAATCTCGGTCAGGTTGGGCTTCACGAGCTCAGGCTTAGCGTCAGATTCCAGCGCAGCCTCCAGCGATGCACCCGAGGTGTCGAGCAGCACCTTGGCGCCCGCCTCCTCGGCGATCTTGACGAGCTCGGCATAGTAGCCAGCATCGACGCCGCGCGGCAGCGAGCCCGAAAGCGTCACAACATCCGCCTTCGCTGCAAGCTCGGCGAACTTAGCCGTAAAGGCCTCGAGCTCGGCGGGAGCGATCTGCGGGCCGCTCTCCAGCAGCTCGGTCTGATTGCCCTCGTGCAGGATATTCAGGCAAATGCGCGTCTCACCGGCGATGGGCACAAAGTCGTTCTTGACGCCGTCGGCATCCATAAGCTCGGCCATATAGGCACCCATGTGGCCGCCGAGCAGGCCGGTCGCGAGCACATCGTCGCCCAACTGCAGCAGCACACGGCTCACGTTGAGGCCCTTGCCGCCAGCGGTCTTTTCAGGCGTCACGCGGTTCACGTCGTCGATGATCAGCTTGTCGAGTTGATAGCGCGTATCGATCGACGGGTTCATGGTAACGGTCAGAATCATGTTGAACTCCTGTTCCGGGGCGGCATAACCCGCCCCAAACATACGATAGCTCGTTAAAGGATCTCGATCTCAAAGCCGCGGGTGACGGTCTCTCCCGGCTTGGCCACCAGGCAGCCGCGCTTGTGCTCCAGAATATCGTCCTCGTCGGAGCAGGTGGACAGGCCGCCCCACGGTTCCACGGCCACAAAGTCGCCCTCGGGCTTGCTCCACACAATCAGGTATGGCATATCGGGGAACGTCAGGCGCACGCCCTTGTCCTCGGTTTTCTTGGTAAGCGTAACCACGCGGCTCTCGAGCACGTCAAAGATGGTCTCTGCGAAGTCAAAGAGTTCGTGGGTCAGCGGCAGGTCATGGCCAACCATCGGGTTCTTGCTGCGATGCTCAACATCAATCAGGCCCGTCGAGGGAACGGCAGTACAGAGCTCGGCGGCCTCGCGCTGCTCAAAACGGAGCTCGTAGTCGTCGTAGGACTCGCCCTCGTCAAGCGGGCACTTAAAGCCAGGGTGACCGCCCACAAAGAACGGCATGTCCTCGGTGCCCTCATTGGTCACCTCGTACGACACGGCCACCTTCTCCGCATCGATCGTGTAACGAGCAACGATCTTAAACGGATACGGGTACTGCTCGAGCAACTCGGCATGGTCGGCAGAGCTTAAGCTCAGCACAACCATGTTGTCGCTCTGCTCCTCGAGCTTCCACTCCTGCTTGCGAGCAAAGCCGTGGCGGGCGAGCTTGACCTCGCGGCCGCCCATGGTCATTGCGCGACCGTCACGAAGGCCGCCGCAGATCGGGAAACAAATGGGTGCCTGGCCCGACCACACCGCCGGGTCGCCCTGCCACAGGTACTCACGGCCGTTGGCCGTAATAGAAGTGAACGACCCGCCCGCCGTGCTCAGTGCCACGCGGATAGAACCGTTATCAAGAACAAACTCCATAGGAGCCTTCCCTTTCTTACGACAGCCCGCCAAGTCAATAGGGCTGATAGAAAACCGGCCCGCGCCCCCTCACAGAAACGCGAGCCGTCAATTGAAAAGCTGCAGAATACCGGGTCCCGCCAAAACGAAGCCCACAAGCTCAGCAAGCAAACGTGTTATCGGAGCAGCTTACTGAACCAGAAAGCTTCGCAACAACAGCGGTAACCCCACAGGTACCCCCAACGTCAGCGAGAAGTCAGCTGGCGAGGCAAGGTGCCGTGAAGCGAGGCGGCATTGACCTTCTGGTCATGCCGCCGAAGCTGAACGGCAGATTGCCCGCCAGATGGCTTCGCAGCGTCGGCCGGTCCGGCGTTCGGTAGAACGCCGGAACCCCTTAGTCGTGGTACTCGCCGCGGTCCCACTTCTCGAGGAACTCGTCAAAGAAGTGCGGGTCGGCCTGAGCCTCGGCGTCAGCCTTGTTGCAGGCATCGATCTTGGCGATCAGGGCATCGTGCTCGGGAGTCTTCTCGTAGGGCTCCTCCAGGAAGGCAAGCATGATATCGGCCATCAGGAACTCGCCGGTGATCTTGCCGCCAAAGCCCACGATGTTGGCGTTGAGCTCGCGACGGGCATACAGGGCAGAGGTCATGTCGCGGACCAGGGCGCAGCGAGCGCCGGGGACCTTGTTGACGGCGTTGGTGATGCCGATGCCGGTGCCGCACAGGGCCACGCCAAAGTCGGCCTTGCCGCTGGCAACAGCCTCGCCCACGGCCTTACCGTAGATGGGATAGTGCGTACGGGTGTGGCTGTAGGTGCCGCAGTCGAGCACCTTGTAGCCAGCCTGCTCCAGGCGGTCGGCCAGATAGATCTTCTCGTCCGTAACGATATGGTCGCAACCGATTGCGATGGTCTTCTTCATCAGAACGTCCTTTCGTCTGAATTCACAAGTTGAGGTAGAAGTTCGAGTTCTCGGTGGCTCTCGTTAGGCCATCTTGTTGAGCATGTCGACACGGATCTGGTGACGGCCGCCGGCGTACTGAGCGCGCAGGAACTCGCGGGCGATCTTCTTGGCGACCTCGGTGCCCACAACGCCCGGGCCCATGGTGACCATGCGCGAGCCGTTGTGCTCGCGGGTCATGTAGGCGGAACGCTCGTCGGAAATGTTGGCGACGACCATGCCCTTGATCTTGACGGCGGCCATATAGGAGCCGACGCCGTACTTATCGAATGCGAAGCCCTGGGAATCCTTGTGCTCCAGCAGGTCCTTGGCAACGGCGGTCGCGGAATCGACAAAGTCCGCAGCAGGGGTCTCGGAATAGTCGACGACCTCGTGACCGTCAGCGATGAGCATCTCCTTGATGGACTCCTTCATCGACATACCGTCGGCATCGGAAGCGATTACAACCCTCATGACATCCTCCTTGAGAGATACGCAGGTGCGTAGTTTCTGTTTGGAAGTGTTGAATCGCGCTCAGGTCCGGGCATCTGAATGTGCGGTTCTTCACTGTTCATGTTTATTTGAACACATTCGAACATAGGTTGCAACCATTATTTGTTTAACTTTGTTCTTTTTTGAACAAATACCGTTTACGGTTGATTGCCGACCGTTTGAGCCCGGCGCAGACGTAGCGACCATGTGTTCAACAAACAAAAGGGCGGCCGAGAACGTGTCTCGGCCGCCCCTTCGGCGGTATTCCCCGGTATATACAGCTGTTTTAGCTACTCAGACTGCCTGTTCTTCTTGGCATGTTTGGACGGAGCGCTCAAGAAACGACCCGTCAGATAGTTCGCGGGACCGGAGATATCAATCCCCAGCAGGGTGTGGCCCAGCCACAGAAACGCCACAAGCACCAGCAGCGGGATAACGCACGAGGTCACGATCATCACGATGACGCCTTCGATTAAATCGGTCACCTGCTGCACGATCTCATCGGTCATTTGCTTGGCACCACTGGTTACCGACGTGACCAGGCTCGAGGCACCGTCGGCAAGCTGTTCAAGCACGTTCTTGGACTCTGTGGACTCGGTCTTTTTCTTGCTTGCTTTGGAGCTGTCGCTATCTGCCGCACTCGCAGCGTCGGCCGCCTTTTGCTCGGCTGCCTCGATGCTCACTCGATACGTTTCGTCGACCTTTTGCGACACCCATACGCTTGCAGGCACCAACGCCATGCCGATCATGGCAACCACCAGCACGCGAGTCGCCACGCGGCGCAGGACGGCGCTCGTGCTCCAGCGCCCATGAATGCCAAGCGACACCGCAAAGAGCACCAACGCAAACGGGATTAAGATGCCTAGGCCAACCGACCACAAAATAGTCAGCAGATATTTCTCGAGATAGAGCACGGCAAGCACGATGCCCAAGTTGCCTGAAAGCTGCGCGAGCTGCTCGGCAACCGGCGTTCCCGTATCACCCGGCAGCGCGGTAATGCCCGCAGATAGCGCCACGCACGAGGTCGTGAGCGCCAGTACGTTACCTTTCTTTTGATCGATGACCTCGATGGTGGAGTCCCAAGTCTTGGTATCGGCAAAATGCGGACGAGCTACAAAGCCCGACAGCAGCGCCAGCACCACGAGCGCAACGATAAAGCCAATCTGCAGCTTTTTGTTTGCGCACACGACATCGGACAGGCTGGGCTGCAGCTCGGTTACCGTCGTATGCTCGGTTATCTGGACAGGACGCCCATGAGCCATCTCATACGCGTCTCTTTTTTGAATTGATCCGTTGTCCGGCATTTGGATACCTCCTCATTCCGGCCTGTATTGCGGTGGAAAGTATACCCACCCATCGAAAAACCGAACGGGAGGGCGTGCAGAAGCTCCATAACGCTTGCTAGTCGAATAGTGCCATTTCAAAACTATGCCGGTTTACTACGATAAAACCGATAGGACCGACCACATTTGCTATTAGCAGAAAAATGACAAGCTTTCTACCTGCGGCTTTGATAACGCTGTTCTTTCCATAGTTGAAAGAATGCGATTCATCGTAGTAAACCGGCATAGTTTTGTAACCGACAGACCGAGTCGGCACCGCAGCAAACCTAATGACCCGGTTTCTTCCATCCTCAAAGGATCGAATGCATGGCAGGAGTGTCCCAAACTGCCGGCAGAAAAGGAACGTCCCCAAGTGCCGGGTAAACAGAAAAGCTCTGCCGCGGGTAGCGGCAGAGCTTTTGGAAGGGGACTTGGTTGTGAGGGCTCGTTAGGCGAGCTTGGCCTCGAGCTCAGCGATGCGCTTATAGGCATCGATGGTAAAGCGGGTCTGCTTCTCCAGGATCATGGTGGTCATGAGAGTATCCTGAGCGTGAGCCATGATGAAGGTCATCTCCATCTCGCCGCCGCCGGCCTCCTGCGAAAGCAGCTTGGTCTGCGTGTCGTGGGCGCCGATAAGTGCATCGCTGGCATCCTTGTGCAGCTGCTCGGCCTTCTCAAAATCACCCTCGCGAGCAGCATCGAGCGCTGCAAGCAGATCGGTCTGGGCGTCACCCGCGTATGCGACGATCTCGAATCCAACCATCGAGATTTCTTCTTTGGTTGCCATGTTGCGTTCCTTTCACATATGAACCAATGGAGAGCATCGCGTCCGGGCATACGCGCTGCGCTGTGTATGCCAGAAACAATAACATTCAAACAAAAAGGAACAATGCAAAACGGAATTTTGAGCTATAAACGGTCGATTTCTGCCCGTGAACGGTTTTTTAACCAATTCGAACAATATCAAACACTATTAGCGGCAACCCAAACAGGTCCGCACCCTAGCGCAAATCGCGTACCGTATCGCCCGCTACGAGCACACCAGGGATCAGCATGTGTTCCACGCCGGACGCGATCCCCTCGGCACCGGCAATCTTGTCGACCGCCCACATGCCGACGCGCTTGTTGTCAAAGCGCACCGTGGTCAGGCGACGATCGGGCACGATGTCGCCCAGGCTGTCATCAACGCCCACCACGCTCACGTCCTCGGGCACGCGCTTTCCGCGCGACTCGAGCCCGCGAATGCAGCCGTAGGCCATGGCGTCGTTGGAGGCATAGATGGCCGTGCAACTCGGATCGTCCGCTAGAGCCTGACCGGCAGCATAGCCGCTCTGCGCCGTCCAATCGCCACGAATGAATCGCGGCGGCTCAATACCATGCGCACGCAGCGTCTCGCGCCAGCCCTCCTCGCGCTGCATGCCCGAAAGCGAGCGCTCGGGACACGAGATAAAGTGCACGGTCTTGTGCCCCTGCCCCAGCAAGTACTCGACAACCTGGCGCGAGCAATCGAACTGGTCGTTGTCGACCGTCGAGCACAGCGGGTGCTCCAGCATGGTAACGAGCACCGTCTGCATACCGGGCAGCGGCTCAAAGGTGCCAAAGTCCGCCGGCATGCGGTTCATAATCACGACCATACCGTCCACCGGCAGCGCGCTCATACGCGACGATGCGCTCTCGAGGGTATACGGATGCCCATCTACTTTAGTAAGGGTGATGGCATAGCCGTGTTTGTCAGCAGCGGCGGCAAAGCCCTCCATACGGTCGAGGTTGCCGGTGCCGGTAATGTTGAACATGGCGACGCCGACCGTCTTGAACTTGCCGCGGCGCAGTGACCGGCCGGCAAAGTTTGGACGGTAGCCAAGCTCGCGCATGGCGGCGCGCACGCGCTCCTTGGTCTCGGGGCGCACGCTGGGCGAATCGTGCACGGTGCGCGAGACCGTCTGTTCCGAGACGCCCGCGAGGCGCGCCACATCCTTAACGGATACCGATTTTTTAACAGCGGCCATAGGTCGATCTTTCTATGTCAACGATGCCATTGATGGCACCCTACGCAGTTATTTTGGACACTTTCAAGTATATCTAACGCCTCCTCCGCCATACGCTCACCACCCAAAACCTACCGTTCACCGACAATCCCGCGTCCCCGAACGGCTTTTGTCGCCCAAATGTTAACGTTGCCATTGTGCAAACACAGAGCCACCGGGCGGCTCAATCGTTTACACGCAAGGAATCGACGGTCTACAGGCACAGGGGCCACCGATTCACATCTTTTTTGTGTCGCAAAATGGCAACGTCAACATTTTGGCAACCAGACGTCAAAAGCTACCATCGTTGCTAACCCACCGACTCTTAGGAGCTTTGCATGGAGCAACTCATCGCCACCATCGAAAAAGGCCAGCCCTTTTTCAACGCGATCGCCCGCAACAAGTACCTCAAGGCGATTCGCGACGGCTTTATCTCCGTCATCCCCATCATCATCTTCTCGTCCATCTTCTGCCTGGTAGCCTCGGTCCCCAACATCTGGGGTTTCTACTGGCCCGATGATATCAACAACGCCCTGTGGAAGTGCTACAACTACTCCATGGGCATCCTGGCCATCGCCTGCGCCGCCACCACGGCCAAGCACTTCGCCGACGCTCAGAACCGCGACCTGCCCAAGAACAATCAGATCAACTTTATCTCGTGCATGTGCGCGGCCATCATCGGCTTCTTGCTCCTTTCGAGCGACACCATCGCCACGGACGCCGCCAGCGGCTTCAACACCACCTACCTTGGTTCCAAGGGCCTGCTGACTGCCTTCATCGCTGCGTTTGTGACCGGCATCATCTACAAGTTCTTTATTAAGCGCAACATCACCGTCAAGATGCCCGAGCAGGTTCCGCCCAACATCTCGCAGACCTTTAAGGACATCATCCCCTTCTCCGTCTGCATCACCGTCTTTTGGGTCTTTGACATCGTATTCCGCGCTGCCTTTGGCTTCTGCTTTGCCCAGGGCGTCATCCAGGTGTTCCAGCCCCTGTTCACCGCTGCCGACGGCTACATCGGTCTCGCTGTGATCTACGGTGCCATGAGCCTCTTCTGGTTCGTCGGCGTCCACGGCCCCTCGATCGTCGAGCCCGCCATCGCCGCAGCCCTCGTTGCCAACATGACCGACAACCTGGCTGCATTCCAGGCCGGCGAGCACGCCACCGCCGTCCTGACGCAGGGCGCCCAGTACTTCGTCGTCTGCATGGGCGGCACCGGCGCCACGCTCGTCCTGGTCTTTATGTTCTGCTTCCTGGCCAAGTCCCAGGAGATGCGCACCGTCGGTAAGGCCGCCATCGTCCCCGTGTGCTTTGCCGTCAACGAGCCGCTGCTGTTCGCCGCGCCCATCGTGCTCAATCCCGTCTTCTTTGTCCCGTTTGTCTTTGCCCCGATCGCCAACATCTGGATCCTCAAGATCTTTATCGACTTCTTGGGCATGAACGGCTTTATGTACACCCTGCCTTGGACCGTCCCCGGCCCCATCGGCACCATCATGGGCCTGGGCTTCCAGCCGCTCGCCTTTGTGATGCTCGCCCTTATCCTGGTCGTCGACTTCGTTCTGTACTATCCGTTCTTCCGTGCCTATGACGCCCAGAAGTGCGCCGAGGAGGCCGAGATTTCCGAGGAGGAGCTCGCCGCCAAGAACGCCGAGAAGGCCGCTAAGCTCAACGATGCCTTCCAGGGCAAGGCTGACGCCAAGAGCGTTGCCGCCGGCGCTGCTGCCGAGGCCGTGAAGGCCGACTCCCCCGCCGCTTCTGCAGCATCCGCTGCCGAGGCAACGACCGCCAGCGACCTCAACGGCAAGCGCGTGCTCGTGCTCTGCCAGGGCGGCGGAACCTCGGGCCTGCTCGCCAACGCGCTGGCCAAGGCTGCCAAGGAGCGCGGCATCAATCTTGAAACCGCTGCTGAGGCCTATGGCAACCACGTTGACATGCTCCCCGACTTTGACCTGGTCGTCCTGGCCCCGCAGGCCGCCAGCTACCTGGCCGACCTGCAGAAGGACTGCGAGCGCGTGGGCAACAAGTGCGTCGCCTGCCGTGGTAAGCAGTACATCGAGCTCTCCCAGAACGGCGATAAGTCTCTCGCCTTCGTAAGCGAGCAACTTTCGAAGTAAGTAACGCCCAAGGCCAGCCGACCATCCAAGACCGGCTGGCCCTTCGATTTAGACGATTGGATCATCATGTCCGTTAACCCTGCTAGCGTCACCAACCCGCCTGCGCAGTTTCCCGAGGACTTTGTCTTTGGCGGCGCCACCGCTGCCTACCAGGTAGAGGGTGAGACCCGCACTCACGGTAAGGGCAAGGTTGCCTGGGACGACTTCCTGGAGGCCCAGGGGCGCTTTTCCCCCGATCCCGCTTCGGACTTCTACAACCAGTACCCCGTCGACTTGGAGCTGTGCGAGGAGTTCGGTATCAACGGCATCCGCCTCTCCATCGCCTGGAGCCGTATCTTCCCCAACGGTACCGGCGAAATCAACCCCGAGGGTGTCCAGTTCTACCACGATCTCTTCGCCGAGTGCCACAAGCACCATGTTGAGCCGTTCGTCACGCTGCATCACTTTGACACGCCGCTGCCCCTCTTTGAGAAGGGCGACTTCCTCAACCGCGAGACCATCGACGCCTTTGTGGACTTTGCCACCTTCTGCTTTAAGGAGTACGCCGACCAGGTGACCTACTGGTTCACCTTTAACGAGATCTGGGCGAACGCCTCCAACACCTACATCGAGGGCACCTTCCCCGGTGGCGTCAAGGCGCATCTTGCCGAGGCCTTCCAGTGCGAGCACAACATGATGCTCGCCCACGCCAAGGCCGTACTGGCCTTCCACAACGGCGGCTTTAAGGGCAAGATCGGCGTCATCCAGTCGTTGGAGTTTAAGTATCCGCTCAACGAGAACGACCCCGCCGACATCAAAGCCGCCAATAACGAGCACGTGCTGCAGAACCAGTTCTTGCTCGACGCCACCTTCCGCGGCGACTATGCTCCCGACACCCTCGAGTGCGCCAACCGCCTGGCTGCCGTCTCGGGCGGCAGCATCGAGATCCCGGACGAGGATCTGAAAATCATGCGCGAGGCCGCGCTCTACAACGACTACTTGGGCGTTAACAACTACCAGTGTCGCTTCCTCAAGGCTTACGATGGCGAGAACGACCTGCACCACAACGGTACGGGCGAGAAGGGCACCGGCCGCTGGCGCGTTAAGGGTATTGGCGAGCACGTGAACAAGCCCGGCATCCCCACCACCGACTGGGACTGGATCATCTATCCCGAGGGCCTGTTCGATCTGCTCGTCTACATTAAGCAGCGCTACCCCAACTACAAGCAAATCTTCATCACCGAGAACGGCATGGGCTACAAGGACCCCTACAAGGACGGTTTTGTGGACGACCAGCCGCGCATCGACTACATCGAGCAGCACCTGCGCTGGTTGCTCAAAGCCATGGAGGTGGGCGTCAACGTGGGTGGCTACTTCCTGTGGAGCCTGCAGGATCAGTTCTCCTGGACCAATGGTTACAACAAGCGTTACGGCTTCTTCTACGTTGACTTTGAAACCCAGAAGCGCACGCCCAAGGCAAGCGCCTACTGGTATAAGCACGTGGCGCAGACCCGTCGTCTGGACTAGCGGCTTGCGGGGTTGTCTGCCCACATAACCTGTCCCCATTTCTCAGCCGGGGGCGGCACGTCACACGACGCGCCGCCCCCGGCCTTTTTGTGCAGGTCGGAAGCCGTTTGTCTCAATCTGTAACATCTAGCCGAGTTTTTTGGTCCTAGCTGTTACAGATCGAGACAAACAGAACGCCCGAGCAGAAATATCTCAATCTGTAACATCTAGCTGGTTATTTCACCCTTAACTGTTACAGATCGAGACAAATGGAATAGGCGGGGCAGAATTGTCTAAATCCGTAACACTAAAACCGGTTTTGGACGTCTGGTTGTTACAGATTGAGATGAACGAGCCGAGCACGTCTACGCCCGCAGGTCTTTCACGCTGGAACGCTCGACCAACACGCCCGAGACGAGCGTACGGCTTCTGGAGCTCGGGGCTTCCAGACCTGCGACGACCTCGTTAAGCGCACGGATGCCCAGCTCGCGGTGGCGAAACTTCACCGACGTCAGAATCGAGTTGGGAATCGTCTTGTAGAGCTCATCGTCGAAGCCGATCACGGACACGTCGTCGGGCACACTGAGCCCTTTGTCACGTAGAGCCATCATCACGCCGTTTGCCATGCAGTCGTTAGCAGCGAGGACCGCCGTGCAATCGGGCTTATCGGCAAGCACAAGGCCCGCGGCATAGCCACTATCCGCATTCCAATCGCCTTGCAGAGGCTCGGGCGGCTCAATGCCACGTGCCTCGAGTGCCGCACGCCAACCTTTCATACGGCACTGGCTCGACAGCGACTCTTTCTTACCAGAGACGAAGTACACGTTCTTGTGCCCGCGATTTAAGAAGCACTCGCACGCCATGCGCGCGCCGCCCTCTTGGTCGTCACTGACGGTTGAGCAGGTAGGATGTTCCATCGGCGTGATAATCACCGTCTTGAGGTCCTTCGGTGCCTCAAAGATATCAAAGTCATCGACCATCTGGCGCAGGTTGAAGATCATGCCATCAACAGGCAGCTTCGACATCCTGCGCGCCGCTTCGGCAAGGGTCATCTTCTCCCCCGCGCGCTTCTTAATCATCGTGAGCGCAAAGCCGCGTTCTTCGGCGGCATCGGCGATACCGTCAATCATGTCCACGGCGCCGCCCGACAAGTGGAACATCACCACGCCGATGCACCCGTAACGGCCCAACTTGAGTGAACGCGCGGCAAAGTTGGCTCGAAACCCGAGCGCCTCCATTGCCGAATGGACCTTATCGCGTGTCGACTCTCGCACGCTATCGGGCTCGTTGATCACGCGCGACACCGTCTTGAGAGAAACGCCCGCGGCAACTGCCACATCATTCATTGAGACATTTTTCTTGTCCATCGTTGCCACTACTTCTCCAGTCGGTCTTGCATCGCTTGTTATTTTGCGTTCTAGCATACACTACCTGCCTGACTGACAAATCAACCGTTTACCGGACAATATCGACCACTCACCCGTAAATCCTTGTTGCTCTTCCAAAAATGTCTTACGTTGTCATTAACGAAATGACAACGTTGTCATTTCGCAATGCCTTCCTTAAGCAGGAAGGTTTCCGGGCAGTCCTGACCATCCATCGACGACCAGTTCCATCCACATGCATCGCGCATCAAGTAGCAAAGGAGCTCTATGGACGCCATCGTAAAGATGCTCGAAAAGCATCAACCGTTCTTTGAGAAGATCTCGAGGAACGTCTACCTCCAGGCCATTAAGGACGGATTCCTTGGGTGCATGCCCATCGTCCTCACCTCTTCGATCTTCCTGCTGATCGCCACCCTTCCCGGCGTAGTCGGCATCACGCTGCCCCAGCCGCTTATCGACTGGTGCAACAAGCTGTACAACTTCACCATGGGCGTTATGGGCATCATGGTTGCTGGCACCACTGCCAAGAACTTCACGGCTTCCATGAACCGTCGCATGCCCGCCGGCAAAGTGCTCAACGACGGTTCCACCATGGTGGCCGCCCAGTGCAGCATGCTGCTGCTCGCCGTTACGCAGTTCACCACCAAGTTCAACGGCTCCGAACTTTCGGTCTTCGATTGCACCAGCATGGGCACGCGCGGTCTGTTCTCGGCCTATATCGCCGCGTTCATCACCGTGTGGGTCTACAAATTCTGCGTCTCGCGCGATCTGACCATTAAGCTGCCCAAGGAGGTCCCGGGCGCCATCGCTCAGAACTTCCGCGACATTATCCCCTTTGGCGGCGCCGTCATCATCTGCGGCATCATCGATGTCGTCGTGCGCAACCTCATGGGTGTTCCGTTCTCCGAGCTGCTTATCAAACTGCTCTCCCCGCTCTTTACCGCTGCAGAAACCTATCCTGGCCTTATCCTTATCCAGGCAGCCACCGCGTTCTTCTGGTTCATCGGCGTCCACGGCCCCTCGATCGTCCAGCCGGGCATCGACCCCATCCGTCTTGCCAACCAGGCCGAGAACCTGCAGGTTCTGCTGGCAGGCGGCCACCCCGCCCACTCCCTCACCTTTAACATGTCGCTCGTGGGTGAGTTCGGCGGCACCGGCGCCACGTTCATCGTGCCGCTTCTGCTGATTCTCTTTATGAAGTCCAAGCAGCTCAAGGCCGTCGGTAAGGCCTCGATTGTTCCTGTTGCCTTCGCTGTCAACGAACCGCTGCTCTTTGGCGCGCCGATGATCCTTAACCCCTACATGCTCATCCCCTTTGTTGCCGCCGGTTGCGTCAACGTGAGTGTTGCCAAGTTCTTTATCGACAATGTGGGTATGAACGGCTTCTCCTTCGTGGTGCCTTGGGCTACCCCTGCCCCCATCGGCATCTTCATCACCACGAACTTCCAGCTTATCGCCCTGGTATTTGTCGCGATCATCATCTTGCTGGACGCCATCATCTACCTGCCGTTCTTGAAGGCATACGATAAGCTGCTCTGCGACCAGGAGGCCGAGCGCGCCGCCGAGCTGGGACTCGAGTCCGATGGTGCCGCTTCCGTCGCCGCCAACGCCTCTACGCCCGCTGTCGAGCAGGCCACCGCTTCCGTCGAGACGACCGTTGCCGCCGCCGACAGCAAGCCTGTCGCCGATCAGCCCGAGCCCGCTGCCGATGCATCCGCCAAGAAGGATGTCGATGGCCTGAAGGTCCTCGTCCTGTGCGCCGGCGCCGGCACCTCTGCCATGCTTGCCAACGCCATCAAGGAAGGTGCCGCACAGACCGGAGAGAACATCGCTTCCTCCGCAGGCGCCTATGGCCAGCACACTGCCATCATGGATCAGTACGACGTCATCGTGCTCGCTCCGCAGGTTCGTAGCTACTACAACGACATGAAGGCCGACACCGATCGTCTGGGCATTAAGCTGCTCGCCCCGCGCGGTAAGGAATATATCGACCTTACTCGCGACCCCGCTGGCGCCATCAAGTGGCTCCGCGAGAACCTCGACTAGTTCCTCCCTCTGTTGGTGCCCGGATCCCCAGTTCGGGCACCTCTCCCTATTCGTATCCCACAGAAAGGATGACTCATGACCAACCCCATGCAGTTCCCCGACGGCTTTGTGTTTGGCGGCGCCACCGCCGCTTACCAGGTTGAGGGTGAGACCCGCACGCACGGCAAGGGCAAAGTGCCCTGGGACGATTTCCTGGCTGCTCAGGGTCGCTTCTCCCCCGACCCCGCAAGCGACTTCTACAACAAATATCCGGTCGATATCGACTTGTGCCAGCGCTTCGGCATTAACGGCATTCGCGTCTCCATCGCTTGGAGCCGCATCTTCCCCAACGGCACCGGCGAGATTAACCCCGAGGGTGTCGCTTTCTATCACGAGCTTTTCGCCACCTGCAACAAAGCTGGCGTTATCCCCTATGTCACGCTCGATCACTTCGATACGCCCGAGGCCTTTTACCAGAACGGCGGCGAGGGTTTCCTGACGCGCACGACCATCGACGCCTTCGTCGAGTACGCCAAGTTCTGCTTTGCCGAGTTCACCGAGGTCAAGCACTGGTTTACCTTTAACGAGATTCCCGCAACCGCCGAGGGCAGCTTTATCGTCGGCAACTGGCCGCACGGCGAGAAGTACCGCCTGGACAAGGCCTTCCAGCTCATGCACAACATGATGGTGGCCCACGCCAAGGCTGTCGTCGCCTTCCATGAGGGCGGCTTTGAGGGCGAGATCGGCATTGTCCAGAACCTGGAGCCCAAGTATCCCCTCGATCCCAACAGCGCTGCCGACTGCGAGGCGGCTCGTATGGCCGACGTCATCAACAACCGCTGGGTACTCGACGCCACCTTCCGCGGCCACTATGCAGCCGACACCATGGAGGCCGCGACCAAGCTGGCCCATATCGCCGGCGGCGAGCTCGACGTCCGCGACGAGGACATCGCCGCGCTGACCGCCGCGCTCCCCTACAACGATTGCCTGGGCGTCAACACCTACAAGTGCCAGTTCCTGCGTGCCGCCGAGGGCGAAAACGACATCAACCACAATGGCACCGGCGACAAGGGCTCCTCGCGCTGGTTCCTCAAGGGCGTGGGCGAGTCATGCGTGCGCGAAGGCGTACCCACCACCGATTGGGACTGGATCATCTATCCCGAGGGCCTCTACGACCTGCTGCTCCGCATTAAGAACGATTACCCCAACTACAAGAAGATCTACATCACCGAGAACGGCATGGGCTATAAGGACGACTTCGAGGACGGCTTTATCGACGACGCCCCTCGCATCGACTATATGCGTCAGCATCTCGCATGGGCCCTCAAGGCAATCGACGGCGGCGTAAACGTCGACGGTTACTTTGTGTGGTCGCTGCAGGACCAGTTCTCCTGGACCAACGGCTACAACAAGCGCTACGGCCTGTTCTACATCGACTTCGAGACCCAGAAGCGCTATCCCAAGGCGAGCGCGTACTGGTACAAGAACGTCGCGGAGACCGGCCTGCTCATGGCCTAATTCAAGCCGCATACCCCCTGTCGGCCGCATGCGAATCCCTCCACGGGTTCGCATGCGGCTTTTTTGTTTTGGCTCGACCCGAGCAGGCCGTTTGTCTCGATTTGTAACATCTAGCAGGGATTTTCGGCCCCAATTGTTACAGATTGAGATGAACGGGGGCACCCGGTTCGAAATATCTAGATCTGTAATACCTAAGCTAGCAGATGACCTGCGTGTGTTCCTCGATGGCGGCGCGATTCTCGGCGGCGATGCCCGGCTCGCACACCACGGCGTCCAAGCTGTCCAGGCGGCAGAAGGTGTAGAAGTCGCGCTTGCCGATCTTGCTTGAATCGGCGATCAAGTAGCGCGAGTCTGCCTTGCTAAAGGCGAGCTGCTGGATACGGCCCTCGTCCATATTGGACGTAGACACATCGCCATCCAGAATGCCGTTGGCGCCGATAAACGCCGCGTCGATGCCCAACGCACGCAGGGTATCCTCGGCCGTTGGTCCCACAAAAGCGGCGGTGCGGCGACGGTACATGCCGCCCACGAGGCACAGGTCGCAGTCTTCGCGCGCCTCAAGCAAGTTAAACACCGAAAGCGAATTGGTCACGATGCGCAGGCGAAACGCCGGCAGCATCGAGGCCATCTGCTCAACCGTGGTGCCCGTACCCAAAAAGATGGTCGAGCCCTCCTCGATGAGCTCAACGGCGCGGCGCGCGATCTGCAGCTTTTCCTCGGCATGCTTGGTACGCTTTTCGCTGTGCGAATACTCGTGGCGCAACATAGCATGTGGACGGCCCTGCGCGCTACGGGCTCCACCGTGCACGCGCTCAATCTCACCTAGGCTCGCAAGCTCCTCAAGATCGCGGCGGATCGTCATATCCGAGACGCCCAGTGCGTCCGAGATCTCCTTGACCGAGACCGTGCCCTGTTCCTCGAGCAGCTGACGAACCTTATCCTGTCGCTCCGCCTTAATCACGATGAATCCTCGCCGTTCTTTGCGCACATATCATTCAAACAGTAACGAACAAATTGTATCAGACTCGTGCGCGTCAAAAATCAACGCCAGCACAGCTCCAATCATCACTTTTTTGAGAAAAATACCCCCTGCTTTAGTGGGGTGTAGTGATAATCTCACCTGTTCGCGCTACAGTTTGTCGGAAATACCTCGATGTTAGGAACCAAATGATCACTTCCGAGCTTTTCGGCACCGCGCCGTGCGGTACCCCCGTTCATCGTTACACCCTCAACGGGCCCGAGATCTGCGTTCGCATTATGGACTATGGCGCCACCGTGCTGGGTATCGATGTGCCCGACATTCCCGGCAACGTGCGCGATGTGGTGCTGGGCTTCGATAAGCTCGAGGATTACTTTGACAACCCCGCCTGCTTTGGCGCGACCATCGGCCCCGTGGCAAACCGCACCGCGGGCGCCACGATCACCATCGACGGCACGGACTGGCATATGCCGGCCAACGAAGGCGTCAACAACCTGCACAGCGATCTTGAGCATGGTCTGCACAAGCGCGTATGGGACGTTGAGCTCGACGAGACTCACAACGCCGTGCGCATGACCACCTCGCTTAAGGATGGCGAGCTGGGCCTGCCCGGCAACCGAATCTTTACGGCTGTGTTTACCGTTACGCGCACCGGAGTCTTCCGCATCGAGTATGGTTGCGAGAGCGACCGCGCCACCTACGTGTCCATGACCAACCACACGTACTTTAACCTTGCCGGCCATAACGCCGGCATGGACTGTGAGCACTTCTTTATCGCCAACGCTGCCCACTACTTGCCCATTAACGAGCAGAACATCCCCACCGGCGAAATCGCTCCGGTCGAGGGAACACCGTTTGACTTTCGCGAGCTGCGCCCCGTCGCACCCGGCATGGAGGCCGACGACCCGCAGATTAAGCAGGCCCGTGGCTACGATCACTGCCTGTGCATCGATGGCTATCAGTACGGCCGCAACCTGCGTCGCGCCCTACATGTCGAGGAGATGTGGACCGGTCGTGAGCTGGACTACTACACCACCGCCCCGGGCGTGCAACTCTACACCGGCAACTGGCTGGGCGACGAGCACGCCAAGGACGATGCCAACTATGGCTGGGGCGCCGGCTTTGCCCTCGAGGCCGAGATGTACCCCGACACGCCGCACCAGCCGCTGTTCCCGCAGGGCATTGTGGGTCCGGGTCACCCCTACAGCAATATGATCGAATACCACTTTATGAGGCACTAGGCCCACAACGCGACATCTCGCACAGCAACGCCCGCCGGCACCACCGCCGACGGGCGCTGCTTCATGCCTAAATCCTTCTTTTCGATGCCACCGAATTGGTGACATAACAAAACTATGCCGAATTACTACGATGAACCCACTATGTCCGACCACGCGCTGGTTTATAAATAATTAGCAACTCGTCTACCTGCGGTTTTATTCTCTGCAAATTTGGCATGCTCGGCGATAAGCAATTCATCGTAGTAAACCGGCATAGTTTTGGCGGACAGCGCCACACAGATCCCCTACGAAGGCAAAATGATCCGTTTTCCTCCGTCCCCAAGGGATCAGTTGAACAGATTGCCGATGGGGTCGGGGGCGGAACTGGGGAGATAGCGGATTTCTAGTTCTATGCCGAGCTTTTGCAGCTCTCTGAGAACAGCGACGTCTGTGTCGTCTACGGCAACTGCGGGCGTTGCGGGACGCTTGCCCTCCCCTGCCTGCATATGACCAATGCTGATCTTGGTGATCGGCACTCCGCCCTTAACCAGCGCGAGCGCATCGGAGGGTGAGGCCACCATGATCAGAATCAATTGGCGAGGCGTTGCGGTATGAATGACGTCGATGGTCCTTTGCACCGAGAAAAACCGCGTCCAAACGCCTTCTGGCGCCGCCACCCTCATGGGTGCCCATTGGCGCGAATCTGCCGCGATCTCATCGTTGACGATTAGGACAAGGTTGGAACCCACGGCTTCGTTCCACAGCTCAACGTCTTGTCCGTAAATGAAACGGTCGTCGATGCGTGCGAGAAGAATCTTGGGTTGAGTCATCGCTGCCCCATTCTGTTTGAGACCCGTAAGAGCAAGACATCGCGTCTCCAATATTAGTGCAGTTTAAAGTGAGAAAAGCCGTCAGAACACTTGCGCGGATTTGCGATGTCCCGTATCATAGACAGCCGTTGACGCCTCAGTTGCGCCATCACATGGCCGCCAGCGTAGCTCAGTTGGTAGAGCACCGCTCTCGTAAAGCGGGGGTCACCGGTTCGAGCCCGGTCGCTGGCTCCATTGCATTAGTGCAGCTCAGAAGCGTAATTGCTTCTGAGCTTTTTTGTTTTCGCGTCTCTTTCCTCCTTCTCCGAGGAGTGAAAAAGGGGTGAAAAACTTTTTTAACTGTTTTCCATAAATTGTTAGCATCATCCAACGTTCACATTAGATCGAACAACAATCCTGTTACGCATAGCCTAATTCCGCTGAGTATCAGAGAAGAACGTCCGGATTATATGCATCCAGCTTCGCTTCTCCAGTCGCCAGTGACTCCTCCAGCCGGTCAGCATATTCAACAATAGAGCCGTAGAATATGGGAGTAAAATCCGAACTTTTCGATAAAGAGGGGTTCCGCTACGTCAATCCTCTTCTTGGCAACCGCGGCCTCATCCTTTTCATAGTACCCAGTGCCAGGAATCCGCTCGTTTGCCTGCGGCAAGCACTTAAGCTGCCTACACAAGCGCGCCGACCCCTTTGAAAGACCCATAAAGGTGATAGCACCAGAGATTACGCCACCGACGCCCACAACAACCTTGCCAGCGGCATCCCCCACCGTCTGCTTTGTTATCTTGATACCCATGAAGCTCAAGAGCTTCTTCAGGATCGGATACCAACTGGTCTTGGTTAGCGACTGGCGAGCGACCTTTTTCGCGACCGCCTCTTGGGCGTTTTTGGCGATTACGGTTAGCATCGAATTCGCGCTGCCTACACCCATCATCACACCGAGCAACACTGCCATTTCGTAGAGAGTCTCGTCATCAACGTCGTCACATTCTTCAAAAAAGGTCTGCCAGCCATACAGGTATGCCAGTTTCTGCATAATCCTGAATGCGTGCACGTAGTATTACGTAATATCGGCAGGAATGGTGCCCACCATCGCGACACCTCCGGGAAGACCCGCTGCAAAGGAAAAGGCGGTTGACTTCTTTGCCTCATAATCAATTACTTCTCTAGCAATTCTATCGATCAGGCCCACATCGATTCCGGCGGTAACGGGGGTCGTTTCCACGGCAAACTCGCCGACATCTTTATGGACACCCTTCCTCCTCAGCTCCGAGCGGAGGAAATGGGGCCGATCAATTCTCACTCCCTTTAGCCGAGCAACTTTTTTCATAAAGTCAATCAAAAATCTCTGGGCCTCCGCCAACTGCTCATCGCTCTTGTCTTTTAACTCTGCAAAAGCCGAATCAACGAGAACAGCGACCCCAAGGCCCTCGCCCTCGTTTTTCTTTCCAAGCAGCCTGACGTCCATACAGCCTTCCAATCAATGCGCCGCGCGGGCTATCGCGTTCTGCGACAGGCCGGACGCACGGAGCCTGAGGGCCTCCCTGGCCCTTATCCTTCTCGCCATGCTGTACCTCCTTGGTCTCGGCTGCATGGACAGCCGGAACGTACCAGGGGGACGGTGCCGACGGGAATATCGGCGGTGCCGAACGGCAATATTCGGGATGTGAGCGGACGGTGTGTAAGCGCAATATCGCCGGTGTCAAAGAGGACAATTACTCAAACAGGTGAAGGAGGGCATCGAGGAGGATAAGGAGATTTACGGTGGCAATTAAGAAGCCAACTCGCCGCGTCATGCCCGTTGGAGAGGCGAGCATGACCCTCATGGGTAATCAAGACACACGAAACAAAGGGGATTCGACAAGTCGCAAGAAAGGGGAGTGCATCACCTTTTGGGTTACGGAAGAGCAGAAGCAAGAGATGAGCACCTACGCGGCGGAACACAACACCACGGTATCAAGGATCATCATCGAAGGCCTTGAGATACGCATGGGTAAAGGGCAATCATTATAGCTTAGCCTTCTGCAATTGCTGCGACTCGATGCGGTCCTATCGATTTGCGCAACGGTGTGACGCGTTATCTAGACTGACGATCGTTTCCGCTGCATTTGCCAGCTCATTATCATGTGAAACAATGATAATGAGCTGTTTCAATTTGTTGTTTCTGACATACGAAGCGAGTTCGGCTCGGCTTGTTTCATCCAATCCAGTTGTAGGCTCATCGAGCACCAAGACTGATGGATTACGGGAAATTGCCGACCACAAGTATACACGGCGCAGCTCACCACCCGAAAGTTCAGGACAACGTTTCTCAAGCAAGCCCTCTATGCTGGTTGTCAACGACGGTAGCTCATTCATATGCTGGTGCTTTGTAAAAAATGGGGTGTTGAAATAATCCAACAGGTCCCGAACCGTCTCATCTGGAGCGAAGCACGGTTGGGGGCAGCACGATATCGTGTCTGAACGTATGTAATCCAAATTGCATTTTTCAATCGGCATGTCGTTGTATGTTACTTTGCCTGCCGATGGATACAGCCCAAGGAGCAGGTAAAGGAGCGACGTTTTTCCTCTTCCATTTTCTCCGGTTATGCAGTATGTTCCAGGGCCGGAGAAATCGAAGGAAAATCCGTCAAGAACCTTTCGGGGAGATCCGTCTGGAAGGGGTACCGTAAAATCCAACTTGGAAACAGAAATGCGATTTATTGTGTCAATCTTGACTAAACCTGTCTGATCTTGCTCTGGTTCCGGTCCTACCTTTCCCATGGCGCTCATCCTGTCCCACGAAGCCTTGGCATCCTGATAGGACTTGAACAGGTTCATCGTGTTTTTCAAGGTTTTAAATAGGACGGCAAAATATGCACCGACGATGGTGTATTCGCCTATCGTCATGGTTCCATTGATGATTCGCACTCCGGATACGATGAGTATTATCGCTTGAAACACGGCAGCAAAAAGGCTGTCAATCGATGTTAGTGAGAATGAGAGCTTTCCCGAGTGCAAGACCTTTGGAAAATACTTTTCAAATCCGGTGTCAAGTGCTAGCTCGCTTTTATTGTATGAAGACGTTAACTGAATGTTGAGAATCTGATTCAACTGCGATGCTATTACGGCATAGAAAGCGCTATCTGCCTCCTTCTTCTCGTACATGACTTTATATAGAAGCTTTCGCAATCCGGTAATAACGAAGAGATATGCCACAAGAAGGAGGATGGAGAATAGTGCGAGGAGTGGATCAACCGACCATATGACGAGCAACACGAAAGGAATGGCGACAACAGACAGGGGAGCGCTGATAAAGTTTGTTAGAACGAAAGAAGAAACAACACCTGAGTCAGTGAAAATCCTTTGCGTCGTATAGGCTGAGTCGGTTGTTCGGTTCGTCAGAAAATTAACTCGCTCAAAGCGCAAGACGGTTTCCCTGAGTAGGTCAAAAGAAAGCTTTGTGGATATACGGATAGATAACGTTCCTGCAAAATATGAAAATAAGGCAGAAAAGACCCCTATTGAAGCTACGAAGAGCGCAAAAAGCACAGCATCCTTCTCGCTGCGATTGGCAAGAAGGAAATCTAAGAACTTTCCGTTCACATATGGTGCGGCATAGGAAAGGGCGATTCCAATCGTCGTGATGGCAATGAACGTGAAAGCACCCTTTGTTTTACTAAGCTTCGATAAGACGTACCGAATCAAGAATGGCCCCAATCTATCAGGTATGAAATACCAACTGATGACACCTTACACCGCGGTTCGGTGGAAACGAAGCGGCGACTAATCGGCACGAGCGCTTCCATAGAGAGTCTTTGCGAGCTGGATCCTCATAGAAACGGGAATTTTATGTTCGATCAATAGGCCGCGCACGGCAGTCGGACGGCTGAAAAATAAAACAGCCGTCCGACTAAAGCTGTAAATTTTTTCATTGTTTGTTGGGCATGCGCCTGAAGTTTCATGCAATAGGAAATCCATTATGACCATGGTCGAAATGTGAACACTACGATCGTTAGCAAGGAGACGCCAAGACCGGCAAAGATTATGATGAGCGGCAGAATGAAAGCCGCCGATGCCGATAATGGGATTTGGGACGCAAAGGCAATGATGCCCGCGAGAACGAGACCGGCTCCCGTCAACGCTATTCCGAGTCCGACCAATCTGGCAACAAGAGGAATCTTCTCGCTTGGAATATGAGCGATATGGTAACTGTGAATCAGGCCGGGATTGCCGGTCTTTACCATTAACACCCCGACAACGAGAAAGCAGATTCCTCCTACCATGCCGCCAATGGATGATCTTAGCGCTTCAGGACTCATTGCTCGTCTTGGCCACCTTGCTCGCTGAGGGGAAGTGCTGCGGCAAAAGTGATGAGGACCAGTTCATAGGCTCCAACTGCGGTGACTCCGACCGCCACATTTGCTCCCCACACGATGTAATACATGTCGAACCAAGTTTCCGTTCCAAGAGTCGATGCTCTGGTCGGATTCATGTTGTCTACTACGGGCTTCTCGTACATTTAACCCAACATCTCCTTCAACGATGAGTTCAACAGTTCATCCGCGGTATCATCAATCAGGTCAACGTGTAGATCACCTCCCATATCTATATCGCAAATTGTGTCGGACATACGCTCCATGTCGTCAATGGTCCACATGTGGTTACAGAGGTCTTGAACCAGTTTTGTGGACCAAATTGAGCTAAGTCCGTTGTTCCAGTAATCCTCAAGAGGGTGGTTTCTGATGTTGCCAACCACTAACGGGATATACGGAGAAACGACGATGTCGCCGTTTGCGTGCACTGAAACCTGATCTAGTAGATATCGGTTATCAGAGAAGCGAATTAGATAGTCGACGGGGTCGCCCCATTGCGGTCGGACATTCGGGTGCTTCCGAAGGAAGTCGTCCTCTTGAATGGCGTGAATCAACGTACGGTATTGGGAATAGTCCGGTCTAATAAATGTGTTCTTTCGCGCACGGCCCAAAACCATGAGGGGTTGGACACGTAGTTCGATAAAGTCACCCGGCGTCCTCTTCGGCCTGTTAGATTTGGTGAAAATCTCATCTAATAGTGAGATGACATCGGGAAACTGTTCGGTGTTGAACGACGTGGGCGTAAATGCGATAGCAAGGTGCAAATCGGAATGGTTGAGTACGGTGGCAACTGCTTCTTCGACGATTTCGAAGGCTCCCTCATGTCCCCTCAGCCTATCGTGAGCTGACCCAATGCCGTCTAGGCTAAATTGGATGCTTTTGAGTCCGGAATCTTCTAAATCTCGGAGAAGGGATTCCGTGAGGAGAAGCCCGTTGGTTACCAGGCTCGCTGCAACATTCCCATCTCGCAATATGGGAAGGCAGCGCAAGATATCTTTACTGCGCAACAAGGTTTCTCCTCCACAGAAACACATGCTGTAAAGCGACATGTCTGCCATTTCCTTTGCGAAAACAAAAAGTTCATCTGAGGTCAACTCGTCGTGCATGACCTCATTCTCGCCGCTGCTGTTATAGCAGTGCAGACATCTCAAGTTGCACTTGTTTGTTATGTCAAGGGCGACGTGATGTGGCGCTCTGAGAACGTTGGTGTACTTGTTTTCCGAAACTCGTCCCATGGTTCCTCTTAACAGACTTCTGAAAAACAGTATACATTCATGCAGTCGCCGTCGCTGCACTCACCTGGAAAAGTGCCAGCGCAAGTGAATTCTGGCTCATTGATAAGATTTCGAATTCCTTCGTTTGATGCAATTTCCTTGCTGGTTAGGTTCAGGTGGAAAAAAATTGGGAACATCGCAAAATTCTTGACGATAGAAGCTGGCCGCAGCGGCAATACATTGAACGGCGATGCTTGCGGGGCACAAAAGAAGACAGATGTCTGCGTATCTGAGTAAGGGATTGCTGGAGGGGGCGAGGCCGAGTAGACCGGTTGGTCTCCCTGACTCATATACAATGAAAAATTCCTTGCTCAGATTGAACAATCCGTTTCGCACCTCTAGCGGTCGTTCATACTGCTCGACGGAAAGAGGCCAACCGTAGACAATTGTGGGACTTTCTGGTTCTGATGAGCTCGCCTGGCTTGCCAGGGAGCAAATCAGGCGAATATCGTTTTCTTGGGCAAGCCGTATATGGGTCCCATTGTCCACGCAAATCTCATCGGCAATGGGTGTGCCATTTTCGGTCGGAGTTTTGACCCATCCTATTAGTCTCGATACGCTGAAACCTCTCATTGCCGAGGCTAAGTCAGATTTGAGCATGTCCGGATTGGCGTCTGGAAACTTGTCGCACATCCGATTAAGGATTGTTTCGACGGTGTTTTTACCATCGCACAGAGAGACGATGTAGCTCCCGCTTCCGTTCAACATGATATAGTTCAGCTCATCGCGTCCGGTTAGAACAGAGCGGTACCCGTTCTTTTCCTCTCTTGAGTATGGGAGAGAAATCGATTTCGGGATAAATCCCCTTATTTCGTCAAAGCTCCATTCCATAATTAATCCCTCCTTGTGTCTGTTTGAATATGAGCCGATTTTAGGCTCTTCGGTAGTTTCTGTGGGCGAGACATCAATTTTTCCGCAGGTGGATGCAAAAAAGTTCCGCATATAAGGGAAACGGCCCCGAGAGGGGGCCGTTTCCGCGCCGGGCAGGGTAGGATTTCGCTTGCTACATCAACCTACCGGAAAGGCCCTGACGCATGAACAGGATACTAAGCCGCGCGCTCGCGCTGGTCCACACCGTGATCGAGTACGCCAGCATCGACGGCGGCAGGATAATCGTCGGCGTCAGGCCGTGGACGAGTTTCGGGCTGCGGTGCCCCGTCTGCGGGAGGGCAGCGAATGCTACGACAGGTCGCCAAGGCCGCGGCTGTGGCGCGCGATGGACCTGGCGAGGTCGACCTCTCCGCGCTCGGGCTGCACGAGATGGCGGCGTCCCTGCCCGACTACGTGAGGATGGTCGCCGCGGGCGAGCGGGGCTTCGCCTCCGCCTTCGAGGAGATGACGCGCGTCGAGGTCGCCGCCCGGGAGGTCAGGATCACCAACCAGCGCATTCGGTCGTCGGGGTTCCCCTACGTCAAGGGGCTGGCGGACTTCGACTGGGACTTCCAGCCGTCGGTCCCTCGCGCCGAGATCGAGGAGCTCGCGACCCTCAGGTTCGTGGAGCGGGCCGAGAACGTCCTGTTCGTGGGAAGCCCCGGCGTGGGCAAGACGCATCTCGCCGTCGCGCTGGGCATCGAGGCAGTCAGGGCGGGGCGCGAGGTCAGGTTCGTGGACTGCGCCCGGCTCGTCGAGGACCTTGAGGACGCCTCGTCGCGCGGCATCCTCAAGAAGAGGCTCAAGTACTACGCCCACTCGAGGCTGCTGATCATCGACGAGCTCGGCTACCTCGACGTCGGCAGCGTGGGCGCGGACCTGTTGTTCCAGCTGATATTGACGCGCTACGAGCAGCGCTCGACGATCATCACCGCCGACGTGGGGATCGGCGGCTGGGGCAGGGTGTTCGGGGACGACGTGGCGGCGAGCGCGATCGCGGACAGGGTGTGCCACCACTGCCACCACTGCCACCTGGTCAAGATAGCCGGCAGGTCCTACAGGCTGAAGGACCTGCCGAGGGACGGACCCGTCAAGGCGTGACCGGAATCGGTGAAAATACGTTAGCGCAAGCGGTGAAGCCGCCTTTGCGCGAACGGCGCGTTTGATTAGTGAAACTGGTGAAAATTAGATTGACGCTAACAGGGGCGTGCCCGTCGCGGCGTTTCACGGGGATGTCTCGCGCCATCCCCGGACCCCTTCGCGCCAAAGGGACGAGTCCCCTTGGAACCCCGGGCCGCCGCCGGCGGGCCGTGAACGGCGGGACAATCACTCGGCTTCAACTCGCGATCGCCCCGCCGGCTCTCGCTCCGGCTCCGTTCGATGGCTCCCCTGGGTCGCCATCACTGCGCCTCCGCTCACCTGTCCCGTTGCACTCCGGTCGATTCGGCCTACGCTTCTCGGGGCATGCAAGATATGTATTCCGTGCAACGGAATATCTTGCCCGGCCGAAGCCGGGATGTGCGAACCGCTCCAAAGTCGCTCCCGCAGAACCGTGCAACAGGCTTACCGGCTGTTGCACGGACCTCAGATATGAAAGTCAGTCCCGGCCTCTTTCGTCATCCACACCCTCGCGAGCCAGCTCCCACGCGGCCCGTATGGCAAGGTCGATTCCCCTTGCCGTGAACCTCATAATCCGCCCGGTCGAGCGGTTGACGGCGTAGCCGAGCCTCGCGCCGTTGATCTTCCTCGTCTTGCCGAGGGACTCCGAGTGATAGCGGTATTGCAGCGCCCCCCGCTTGGATCGGGCGATCTCGATCCCATCCGATTCCAACCGCCTTGCAAACTCTCCGAAGCGGTCGGGGCAGCTCTTGAGCCTCCCGACCTCCTCTGCCCTCTGGGCGACAATCGCTCGGACCCTTGCGTTCTCGGATTTGTCGGATCTCCCCTTCTTTGCCATCTCGCGCTCCTCGCGACCGGGCTGGCGCGCGTGCACCTTCGAGTTCGAGAGGCCCCTTTCGAGCTGGCTCAGGCCGTACTTCGTATCGAGCTCCTTCACCGTTCTCACGCGGGATTTCGCCGCCGCCCTCGCCGGCCCGTCGTTCAGACGCCGCCCAGTCTCGAGGTCCGTCCTATTGATGGCGAGGTGAGCGGCGAATCGGGCCGATCCATCCGACCTGCACCTCTCCTCATGCAGCACAATCACGATCTCCTGGTTGGGATAGCGCTTGGCGATGTAGTCCCTCGCGTACTCCATGCAACGCGAGGGCGTCATCGGCCCGCCGTTGCAGGAGCACTCGTCCGGGTTGAAGCCGATCACCTGATGCTGCATGTACGTGCACCTTGCGCCCTGCTTCCCGGGCCGGTTGTGCCCGGCCGCCTCCCGGGTGGCGTCCATTTCCTCGAACCATCGATCCTCATCGATGATGTGCTGGGTATCGTGGTCCAGGACTTTCTCCCTGTCCCAATCGAAATACCGCTTGAGGTTTTGGAGGTGCTCCCCGCTCATGACGCTCGCCTGCTTGATTGCGGTCATTTTCCAACTCCCTTCAAAAACCGCCGTCAGTCGACGAAGAGGCCGGACCATCCGTCGGCAACAGGCGGCTCCGCGGCCTCTTCCTCGAATTCGGGAGTCCAGAGATCGACGCCGTCCTCACGACCCATTTGCCTTGATATCAGCCTGGCCTGGTATTCCATCCTCTTGGCCGCCTCGTGCTCGCGCGTCCCCAGATCGAAGTGCTCCTTCGTCGGCATCCGCGTGCAATCGCAGACAGGGGCCCGGAAGCACCCCGCATGTTCCCTGCCCACGCCGTTCTCCGCGGTCTTCACCACGATGACGCCGTCCTTGTCGGGGGACATCTCCGTCCACTCCCAAGGATGAATCAGGTCGTCGGCGTGCTCGCTGTAGGATGTCGACCCCGTACCGCCCGAAGGCCCCCTGCTCGAGCTGGTTCCCATGGTGTGCCGCGTCGTCTTCCCGACTAGCTCGGTGAAATACTGGCGGTCCTCGGCCTCGCCCAGTTTCATGGCGACCTTGACGCCGCAGTTTGCCAGGATCTTCTTCCGTCCGTCGCGCTCGCCGTACTTGTTCAGCTGAGAGATGTTCTGGACTGCGCCCATCCAGAACAGGTCGTACGAGCGCCCAAGGCTGAGAAGGCTAGGCAGGCACTCGACCTTCGGCAGGTTCCCCCATTCGTCGCCGAGGATGGACACCGGCCGCGGCAGCTTTCCACCAGCTGCGTCCGCGATGGAATACACGGCAGCGTAGAGCTGCTCGAACAGGACCGCCGCGATCGCGTTGTAGGGGGAGCCCTCGTCCATCACGTGGAGGAACAGCGCGGTCTTCTCGCTCAGGATTCTACTCGGATCGATATCATCGCCCGAGACCATTCGCGCAATCGGCGCCGAAGCGTAGATCCTCAGGTTGACCTTTAGCGTGGAAACGATGCTCCTCAGCTCGTTGCCGCCGCTCGAGATGAACTGTGAGGCACGCGAGCGGGCCGGATGCCCCTGCGGCAGGGAACGGAACAGGCCCTTCAGCGGCTCACACGGATCCTCGCCGGCCCCCTCCGTCCCCAGGCACATGATGTGGTAGACCGTCGCGAGGTGCTTGCAGCCCCGCGGGCAGCCCTCGTCCAGCACGACCAGAAGGATCGTCGCGGCGAGCAGCGACCGCGCGGATTCCGTCCAGTGGCTCGCCTTCGCATCGCCCTCCCCGGCGATGAGCGTACGGGCGACGGCATCCGCGGCCTGCTCAGCCCCCGGCAGATTCCCCCCGTTCGCGAGCCTATCGACCATTTCCAGTGGATTGAACGTGTCGCTCTTCTCGGGATGCTGGGCGTCCAGCAGAAGCACCCGGTACCCGCGACGCTCCAGCTCGTCGCCCGTCAACTCGATGAGCTCACTCTTCACATCGGACACGATAATGGTCTGCGGCCTCGATTCCCCGTCATCCGCCCCATACGTCAGCAGATCAATTGTCGGGATCAGCAGCGATCTTGATTTTCCGGCACCCGTTGAGCCGTCGAGGAACATGTGCCGCCTCGGTTCGAACAGATACTTGGAGCCGAACAGCGTCTTCTCAAACCCGTACACGAATCCTCTGCTTTTCGGCTGTCCGTGCCCGTCCCAAATCTCCGAGCCCCGGATGGTCTCCGGCCCCGTTTTCACCCGCGCCTCCCCAAGTACACCTCCGTCGGCGGCTCGCTCCTTCGAGGAAGCCGATAGCTGCATGAGCACGAATACCGACAGGAACAGCGCGAACGAGGCGAGACAGCCAGGGACGCAATGAGGCCCCACGTTAATCCACCACCAAATGGTGTTATCCACGCTCAGGGTGAATCCGATCGAGCTCAGCTCGATTGGAAATCCGAGGATCATGCAATCGAGGGGAATGGCGATAAGTGGCGCAAACCCCGCGGTAAGCAGCGCTGCGAAAACCAGCGCCATGACCACCTTCTCCTTCACGAGAACCACCTACTCTCTCGCACGGGCGAGTAGGTCGTTGACCCAGCCCACCGCCGTCGAGACGATTGATGTCGCCCGGTTGAGATTATTGAGGACGACCGGATCGGACCCGTAGGTGTTGAGGGCGCGGACCGCCTGGTTGAGGTTCGTGCCGATCTTCTTCAACTCAGTCCTGATACCGGCAAGTTCCCCCGCGTCGGCGACCCTGACCGGCTTCTCGCCGCAGAGCAGGGCGGCATCGCGCATGAAGGAGGACGCCGGCATGTTCATGGCCGCCGCCTTCTCCTCGATAGCCTTACGCTGCGACTCACTCATCCGTACGTTGATATGCGTATTCATGGAAGTCATAACCATCCAATCCGAGCGGGGCCGACGCATCGGCCCCGCCCCTTTTATTAAGTTGAAATTGTTTGGAGCATCTGACCGATGCGCCCAATCCTCACCCTCGCCCAGACATCGAAGGGGACTCCCGGCAAGCTGCCGAGATATATACGGTATGGTCGCCATTGTTCTCTATAGATATCGAGAGCATCGAGCAGGCGCTTCCATTCCCAAATGAGCTCATCGGCCGAGAGCAGAGGAAGATCCCTGTTCTCGGCGCGCGCGAGCTCATCGGACGACAAGCATGGATTGGGAGCCCGGTATCCACCAATGTAGGGTCCGGGCTCCATAATTAGCCGATTTCGGTAAACATCGCTGCTGGTGCGTTGAACTCAAACTCGACAATACCGCAGGAACCGTAACGGTTCTTTGTGATTGAAGCAATGACGGGCCGTTTTTTAAGCAACATATTGGCATTACGCTCTTCGGGCTTATCGCCCTTAATAGAAAGCGACATAACGAGATCTGCCGAATACTCGAACATGTTGCACCCGCCTATCGCCTGAAGCCCGGTGGTCTGCTTGTCGTAATTAACGCGGTTAATTGATGAGATAGCGAAGAGCGGACAATGGGCCTCATCCACGATTCGGCGGAGCTCGGAAGCGACGAGCTTGAGACCGATACGCTCGTCGGCAATGCGCAGTTCCTGCGGCAAAGAGACGATTTGCGCGTAATCAACAATAACCAGTGGCGGTTCGCCATGTTTATCGGCAACCTCTTCGATTGCCTTTCGCATCCCGGCATATTTAATTTCACCAGGAATGATATACATTCGCTCGGCGATGCTGCGGGCGTAAATGTCGAGAACCTTCTCGAAGAGCCCGCGTTTGTCCTCAGACATGCCATCGCCGTTCATATCATCGTGCGTGAGCTCGCCGCCCGAGATGCGGGTGAGGCTCTTCGCGAGCATGCTGTCTCGCCCGAGCTCGCCCTCAAAGATGACCACCGGATGGCCAGCAATGGCCCATCCGTCGGCGATTTGCTGCATAAACGTTGTTTTACCCGTACCGGGTCCGCCGGGGACGATGCACAGGTATTGACGAAGACCTCCGAGGATAGTATCCAGCGCACCGTGTTCGATATGCCCAAGCGGCCTATTCTTTAAGATACGCAAGGCGGTCTCGTCGAGGCCGACGCTCATGGGATTTAAAGCCGGCACGGTTCGCTCGCCTCCAATTCATGGAGGTATGCAAAGAAGCTCGATTCAAGGATGTAAATGCGGCGGTGCAACGCAATCGCGCGCCCGCTCTCCTTCATCATCTTCGAGGCCGTAACCGGACTCAAGCCGGTTATCTTGCACACTTCAGCGATGCCAAGAAGGCGCTCGTGGCCCAAGTTGGAATCAGAAGAAACCGCAGTTGATGCTTGTACGGCAGCGTACGGTTCAGGCTCTACAATCATGGTAGAATCCTTTCAGGCTAGCTCGCCCCTCCCCCTTCGTCGCCAAACTTAGATAGGGAAGGGCGGGCGGCTTTTTAATCAATGACCGAAAATAAAATAACTCCTTTCAAACAAGCTGGTCAGGCGCTTACTGTTTATATTGTAACACTGTCTGTTGCACAATCATATCTAGTTACAGTTCTAATTTCTAATTCACTTTCTGACTGTATAGACTTTATTGTCTGACTGATTTAATATATATACAACGATGATTGGAGTGGTTATGGGACGTTTACCATTATCCGGAAGTAAGATGCGGAAAATTAAGTTCGGAACAACTGTTCAGGCGACGACCCCGGAGAAAATCGAAGAGCTACGCCTCAAGAACCCCGAATCAGTCAGAAGCACCGGCGAGGCTATCGACTATCTATGCAACCTGCTCACGGGGTTGCAGCCGAGGGTCGCCAGGGCCCTCGATGAGGCGTGCCTCAGGGAAGCTCGGCAAATCACCAATGAAATGAAGGCCCTTCCCGTTGACGGATCAGAAGAAATGAGTTTTAGTCAATTGGAACTTTATCGAGAGCAATTCCAGAGGCTCCACGACCATTTCTCTTTATATTGCGAGAAAGAGGAGAGGCCCCAGGGAATGAGACGGGTCGATCTCCTCGGCGGCGATTACGCTGTCCTCCCCTCCTCTTGGACTTTATTGGAAACAGAGGAATGCGCGAAGTCTTGCAGCCAGGTCGGAATTATCGAAATTCGCGGCGGCGCAAAATACGATGCGCCTCATTTTGCCTTCTTCCATAACGGAGAGTACAGTCAAAAGGACAAATTGCAGCGCGCAACCAAACTCTGGCCCCGCATGACCGACGTGATGCGCGACGAGGTCAAACTGGTCACAGATGATGAGGGACATTACCTAAATATGGACGAGCACCTAGCCGCCCCCATCATTTGTTATTTCAACCTTCTAGATGCCAGCTACTATCAGTCTATGGAGCTGGAGCCGCCATATGGCGCAATGATCTACCGAAACAATGTCGCTTAAAAAAGAGGCCCCTTTGGGGCCTCTTTTTAGCCCTTTTTAGCCCTTCAGCAGATCATCCAGCACTGATGCTGCCTTCTGGTCATTTGCCTCGATAAAGTGGCTATAGATAGACAGCGTCGTCGATGGGCTAGCATGGCCCAAACGCGCCTGGATCGTCTTAATGTCCGCATTGGCACCAACGAGCAAAGTCGCTTGCGTATGTCTAAGCTCATGAGGCTTCAGCCCGCTATAACCCGTATAGCGGGTACGTTTGACGCCGTCACTCCCAATGACTTCCCTGCTCTCCTTAAAAGTACCGAAGCCGTTTTTCGCCGCAAACAGCCTAAACGCCCTTGAATAGTTATGTCCATCCATCCGGGTCACAAGAGCCCGTTTGCCGTTGGCGGCGTCAACGATCCCAATGGAATGGACAATGGGCGTTTCTCCAGTCTGCCCCACTGCAAAGGAATCGAACTCACTCCGCTGAATGGCTTTCCACCTGTCCAGATAGTCGGCAAGTTCATTTCCAACCGAAATCTTACGCCTGCTCATCTTTGATTTAGGCGGCCTCAATGTCCTGTCGTTCGTATATTGCTTTACTATCCTCAGAGTCTTGGCGTCGGGGTCATAATCCTCCCATGAGAGACCAAGGGCCTCCCCCTTCCTCAAACCGCAGAGAAGTAGAAGCATTGTGCATGTGATAAAGGAAGATGGCTTCTCCTCCAAAAGGACCGCAAGAAGCCTTGCCGCCTCATCGGCGCTCAGCGCCTTACGAGCCTCGACATTCTGCTTGGGCAGTTTCACTCCCCTACAAGGGTTTTTGCCCACGAGGTCGTTATCGACGGCATCCTCCATTACCTGTTTGAGCTTGATGTGGATGCGGCGAATTTCACTTTCGCTGAATCGGCCTTCTTTTCTAGCCTTGGCATAAGCAGTGCGAACGTCATCCGATTTAAGCCGAGTGAGATCGGGATTGCCGAACAGCTCGCGTATGTGACGAATGTCCAAACCTTCACGCTCATAAGCAAGAGGTGATCCCATGGTCGACTCCCTGTTCGCGTGAAACCTGTCCGCATAATCTGATAGGCCCAGAGGACCATTGCCACGGTTGGAAGCGCCCTCAAGTTCAGCTCTATAGGCCTCCAGCGCCTTGGCGACTTCACTCGGCCAGTTTTTCGGGTTCTTGCTTCTGCAGTGAACCCTGCGTGACGGACTACGGCGGTACCGTCCTGTCTCCGGATCTTTTCCCAGGGAAAAATAAATCCGATAGACGCCTTTGCTCTTATCGATGCATTCCGATGTGCCGCGAGCGGTCTTTTTTATCAATCCCTGCAATCATATCCCTCGTTAGATTTTCGATTAGGCTTGCTGGCAAAGCCTTTAAAGCTTTGCCAGCAAGCCTAATCGAAACTTTTCACACTTTCAAGTCTCTCTAAGTGTGAAAATAGTGGGAAATATGATTCTAATAGCTAGCTCAATAATTGTTAATTACCTATTTCTACCTGCGCTTCCTTTTAATTCAGTGAAATTGGCCTCATCTCGTCAAATGCCGAATTCACGTACTCGTAAAGCGGGGGTCACCGGTTCGAGCCCGGTCGCTGGCTCCATTGCACAAGATAGCCGCCTTCTGGCGGCTTTTTTGTTGCCGATTTCGGGCGCGCATCCGCCAATCCAAGCACAACGCCGCCGGAAACTCCCCTACTCAACAAAAGCCCCGCCAACCGCAATCCCCAAAGGAACCGCGATCAGCGGGGCCCAAGCGAGCTCCCCCAAGGGATAACGCTCGCAACACGAACAGCTCAGCCGAGCAGCGCGCTACTCCTCCCAGTAAGCATCTGCAAGCAGCTTAAAGCAAATCTTCTTGACCGGCTGCGCGCCATCGCCCGGGAACTCGAGCGTGGGCATGTGAGGCTCGCCGGCAACAAACAGCGCAAACTTGTCGTCAGCAAGATCGCCGGCGATCGAGGCGTCGGAATCGACCAGATCGTAGTCGTCCTTCTCGTCGAACTCCTGGACCAGCGTCAGGCTGCCCGTGGCAACCTTAAAGGCCTCGCGACCCTCGACGTCGATCTGCAGGTCGTGATAGCGCTGATGCGTCTCATAGTGAGCCTCGGCTTCGGGACGCGTCGTGGGAGCCATGACGTTCGCAAAGACCTTGTCGCCCAGAATCGGATGGCTGCCGACCTCGAGCTTCGCCGGATCGTTCTCCTCGAGCCAGTCGATCAGCACGTCGAGGCCCTTGAGCATTCCACGGTACTCCTCGATATCGCCCAATGCACCGTAAATCATCTAAATCCCCTCTCGGATCGTTTCTTTGGCGGCTACTCGGCAAACGCATTACCGACGCTGTTGCCACCCACATGCGTCTCGACCAGGGTAAGGTCGGGATTGAACACGACAGTGTCGGCGTCGCGCCCCGGCATAATGCTACTGCACTTGTCGTCGACATGAGCTGGCAACCGATGCCGGGGCCGCAGCACAAGCTCCTACAGCTCGGTCACGACAACGCCGTTGTAAACCTCGTCCCAACGATCCATAACCAAGTGGCCAGTCATGGGATCCATGGCATTGAGCTTGCCGCAGGTGTTGGCGGTACGCAGCACCGTCTCGTCGTCGGCTCCGGTAGCAATCGCATGTGCGAAGCCGGCAATGGTCGAATCGCCAGAGCCCGTAGCGTTAACGGCGGGGATATCGGGGGTCTTGGCGCGGAACGCACGGCCGTTATGGAAACCAACGGAGCCGGCAGCGCCCATGGATACGACGACCCAGGGGATATCGGAGAAGCGGGCGTCAGAGGCGAGCGCGGAACGGAGCTCGTCCACATCGTCGGTGGTAAAGCTCGTGCCCAGAAGGCCGTTAATTTCGGTCAGGTTAGGCTTAACCAGCTCAGGCTTGACCTCGGACTTGAGCGCAGCCTCGAGCGAGGCGCCCGAGGTATCGAGCAGCACCTTGGCGCCGGCGTTCTCTGCAATGCCCGTGATCTTAGCGTAGTAGTCCGCCTCGACGCCGCGGGGCAGCGAACCCGAGATGGTAACGACATCGGCCTTGCTCGCAAGCTCGGCGAACTTGGCGGTAAAGGCATCGAGCTCCTCGGGGGCAATCGTCGGGCCGCTCTCGAGCAGCTCGGTCTGGTTGCCGGCGTGGAGGATGTTGAGACAAATGCGAGTCTCGCCCTTGATGGGCACAAAATCATTCTTAATGCCGTTAGCATCCATGAGCTCGGCCATATAGGCGCCCATATGACCACCAAGCAAGCCGGTTGCCACGACATCGTCGCCCAGCTGGCCCAGGACGCGGGCCACGTTGAGGCCCTTACCGCCGGCGGTCTTTTCGGGCGTCACGCGGTTGACGTCGTCGATAATGAGCTCATCGAGCTGATAGCGCGTATCGACGGACGGGTTCATCGTAACGGTGAGGATCATTTCTAGCTCCTTATCTCGCAGGCTCCTTATGCCTTGCAAAACGAATTGGCTACATGCGACTACAGAATCTCGATTGTGAACGAGCGCACGATGGTTTCTTTGGGCTTGGCGATAAGGCAGCCGCGCTTGTGCTCAAGCACGTCATCCTCATCGGAACAGGTCGAGAGGCCGCCCCAGGGTTCAACTGCCACAAAATCACCCTCGGGCTTGCTCCACACAATGAGGTACGGGAAGCCCTCAAAGCTCAGGCGAACGCCCTTGTCCTCGCCCTTTTTGGAAAGCGTGACCTGACGGCTCTCGAGCACGTCAAAGATAGTCTCCGCAAAATCGAAGAGCTCATGCGACAAAGGCAGCGTCTTTCCCACCATGGGGTTCTTGGAGCGCCTGTCCACATCAATCAATCCGGTCGAGGGAACGGCGGTGCAGAGCTCCGCAGCCTCGTCTTTCTCAAAACGCAACTCGTAGTCCGTATAGGACTCGCCCTCGTCGAGCGGACACCTAAAGCCGGGGTGTCCACCGATAAAGAAAGGCATGTCCTCGGTGCCCTCGTTGGTAACCTCATAGGAGACACGCACGGCGGCGTCCTCGAGCGTATAGCGGGCGACAAGTTTAAACGGATACGGATAATCGCTCAGCAGCGCGGCGTTATCCTCCGAAGCCAGGCACATCGCCAGCTCGTTTGCGCTTTGGCTCAACAGCTTCCACTCCTGCTTGCGCGCAAAGCCGTGGCGGGCGAGCTTCACATGATGTCCGGCAAACGTCATGGCGCTGTTATCGCGCAAACCTCCGCAAATCGGGAAGCAAATCGGTGCCTGGCCGGACCACACGGCGGGATCGCCCTGCCACAAGTACTCGCGACCTCCAGCCTCAATCGAGGTAAACGAGCCGCCGGCCGTGGAGACCTTGATAGAAATCGAATCGTTGGAGAGAGCGTATTCCATTGTCCATCCTTTCGAACAACTGCTTTTTGCTCGCAAGAACCCGTCTCGGCCCTGACCAAAGGACAAACCCGCACGTTCATCGATGCGTCCGGTTTCCCAGGCATGCAACGGGGTACCATACAGACATTGATGCAATTACAGCTGAAAGGCCTTCTTATGCGAACCATAATCCTTTATGCCTCACGCCACCACGGCAATACGAAAAAGCTCGTGGACGCCATCGTCGAGGCGCACCCCGAAATCGATACCCTCGACGTGAAGTCACTCGGTAAAAACGAGTACCCCGACCTGCACGAATACCATCTGATCGGCGTCGCCACAGGCATTTATTACTCCGAGATCGACAAAGATATGGCGCGCGTGCTCACGAACGTGCTGCAGCCGCAGGACAAGGTGTTTGGCCTTATGACCTACGGTGGCAAAAACAAGTGGTACGGCAAGGATATCGATGGCATCTGCCGCATGAGGCAGGCCATCTTTATGGGTGTCTACGGCTGCCCCGGCTTTGATACGTGGGGGCCGTTCAAACTCACCGGCGGTGTCCAGAAGGGGCACCCAACTGCCGAAGAGATTAAGGGAGCTGTCGATTTCTTCGACAAAATCGAAGATGAGTACGGCGACATCATCGTCGAAGAGTACGCCAAGCGCGAGAAGCGTCTAGCATACGAAAAGGAGCATCCCGCGGGGGGTCTTGTGGCCGGCGTCAAGCGCACGGCAAAGAAGATCGCTAACAAGCTGTAACTGTTAAGGTGCTTTTGAGCGTTTAACCCATACGGCGGGTCCGAGCAGATTCGGGCCCGCCGTCCTTTTCTATCGTTACTCGGTAAAGGCGTTGCCGACGCTCTGGCCGCCAACATACGTCTCGACGAGGGTGAGCTCATGGTCGAACACGACAAAGTCGGCGTCGCGACCCGGCATGATGCTGCCACACTTATCCTCGATGTGCGCGGAGCGCGCCGGCACCTCAGTTGCCATGCGAATGGCGATATCGGCGCTGGCGATGCCCCAGTCGACGATGTTCTTGACGCCCTGGGCAAGCGTGAGCACCGAACCGGCAATGCTCTTGCCATCGGCGAGCCAGCACAGGTTGTCCTTCATGATGACGTCCATGCCGCCGCTGGTGTAGCTGCCCTCGGGCATGCCGCCGCAGCCCAGGCAGTCGGTGATGAGCACCGTGTGCTGCCAGCCCTTTGCCTGCAGCAGCGCCTTGATGGCGGCAGGGTTTACGTGCTTGCCGTCACAGATGATCTCGGCGTAGGTCTCGGGCGTGGACATAGCAGCCCCCACGACACCGGGCTCACGGTGATGCAGCCCGCGCTGGCCGTTATAGGTATGCGTAAAGCAGCTGGCACCGGCGTTGATGGCGGCGATGCACTCATCGTAGGTGGCGTCGGAGTGACCGATGCTGGTCACCACACCCTTGGCGTTCAGAGCAGCCGCATAAGCAGCGGCACCGTCGCGCTCGGCCGCCATGGCGCTCTTAACGATGCGACCGCCCGCAGCCTCCTGCCACTGATCGAAGACCTCCTCGGAGGGATCGATCAGGTAAGCAGGGTTCTGCGCGCCCACGTGCTTCATGGTAAAGAAGGGGCCCTCCAGGTAGATGCCCTGAATGCGGGCACCGCAGAAGTCGGGGCCGCGGCCCTCGTCCGCCTTGGCGATAGCAGCGCAGGCGTCCTTGATCTGTTCGACGCCATCGGTGAACGTCGTGGGCAGCCAGCTGGTGGTACCGCGACGGGCGAGCTCGGTTGAGCTGATATCGATGCCCTCGGGATCGTTATCGGTAGTTGAGTGGTTGTAGAAGCCATGGATGTGAGTATCGACCATACCCGGTGCGATCCACGATCCCGTGTAGTCCTTAATCTCGCAAGAGGGCTCGTCGGCCTGCCAGGCGCCAAAAACGCCATCCTCGACCATAAGATAGCCGCCCAGTTGCGGGCCTGCCGGCAAGAAGAACTTGTCAGCCTTAATTGCGTACGTGCTCATATGCACTCCTCGCTTCTAAAGCAGTTGACTGTGGTAATGCTTATACCCAGCTCACGTAAAACAAAAAGCGCCCGCCCGCCGTTATGAGCGGACGGGCGCCCTTACAGGGGGACGCGATTAAGCGGTGAAGGGGTGAATCGTCACGCCCTTAACCACGCGGTTGACCGTGCCGGTGGGGCTCGGCGTATCGGGCGTGTTGCCCACGCGGACGGAGTTGAGCAGGCTGATAGCCTGGGCAAACATCACGAACGGCAGAGCAAGGTAACCCTCGGGAAGTGCCTCGTAGCCCTTAAAGGTGAAGGACTCACCCTCATAGACGGTGGCACCTTCCTGCTGAACGGCGATGGTGTGCTGAGCGATCTCGTCGCCACCGATCTCGTTGAGGATGTCGATGTCGTACTGACGGGTGTAGGCGTCGTTGTTGACGAACACGAAGACGAGCGTCTTATCGTCGACGAAGGACTTAGGTCCGTGACGATAGCCCATGGAGGTGTCGTAGGAAGTAGCGACCAGACCGTGAGCGAGCTCGAGGATCTTGAGCTGGCTCTCCTGAGCAAGGCCACCGAAGGAGCCAGAACCCAAGTAGGTCACGCGGTTGAAATCGCCAGCCAGGTAATCGGCGATCTCGGGCTCACGGGAGATGACCTCCTCGCCCATCTTGGCAATCGTCTCGACCCACTCGGCCTTCTGCTCGTCAGAGGCAGTGTCGAAAATAAGGGTGGAGAGCAGGGTCATGCAGGAATAAGAACCGGTCATGGCGAAGCCCTTGTCGTTGGCGCGCGGAATGAGCAGCGTCAGCGCATTGGGATCATCGGCAGACTCGACGGCAAGCTTGCCCTCGGGAGCGCAGGTGATGTTGAGGAACTTGACGTTGTGGACGAGCTCCTTGGCAACGGCAACGGCGGCAAGGCTCTCGGGGCTGTTGCCAGAGCGGGCAAAGGAAACCACGAGCGTGGGATCCTCGGCGCGCAGGAAGTCGCGCGGGGCGCTCACGATGTCGGTCGTGGCGATGGGCTTAAAGTCGTAGAGATCAGTGTTGCCAGCGTGACGCAGGTACGGGGCGCAGGTATCGCCAACGTAGTCGGACGTACCGGCACCGGTGAAGACAACGGACAGACGACCCTCGCCCATAGCGCGAGCCTCGGCCAGGAAGGCCTCGATGGCCTCCTTGTTCTCGCGATAGATGTTGAGCGTATCACGCCAAAGCTCGGGCTGCTGAGCAATCTCGGCCGTGGTGATCTGGGCGCCGAGCTCGGTGAGCTCCTCGACACTCTTCTCGAACATTTCTAATACCTCTCTCTAGAAGTAATCCTCTGACGTGCAATTATACACTTCGGCTGGTTATCTGGTAGTAACCAGTTAAATGCAAAGAATCACCATATGGAAACGATGCGAGCACTAGTTACTGCGCTGGTGGTAAACCTTGTATTTAAACTGATCGGCACGAGCAACCGAGAGTGTGTACTCCACTACCTCGTTTGACTCGTTATACGTAGTCCTGACCAAATCGAGCACAGGCGAGCCCTCGACAATTCCCAAAAGGTGGGCATCGGTGGGACGGGCTATGCTCGCATAGAACTCCTCTTCGGCCACGCGAATCTTTTGCTGAAAGTCCTGCTCAATCACATCGTAAAGCGGCTTACGCTCCAGCAGCGGTCGCTTTAGGGACAGAAATTGACGAACCGGTAGATAGCTACGTTCGACCATCATGGGCATGTTGTCGGCAGAGCGAAGGCGCTTGAGCTTAAAAATGCGATCACCGATGCGCAATCCCATATGCTCGGCCAGATTCTTATCGGCCTCCATCTCGCAAAACTCGAGAATCGTGGTCTCGGGTTCTCGACCCATCGCGCGCATCTGCTCGGTAAAGCTGTAGGACTGCATAAGATTGGTTGCTTTTGCCGAACGGTCGATCACAAAGGTACCGCGACCGTGCTGCCGAACCACCAGTCCTAAACGCTCCAGTTCCTGCAGAGCCAGGCGTACCGTAGTGCGCGAGAGACCATAGCGCTCCGAAAGTTCGCGCTCGGAAGGAATCATGTCACCGGCGCGATATTCATGGTCAATCTTTTCGGTCAGAATATCGACCAGCTGATCGTACAGCGGTTGCTTACGCGCTCCGATCGCCATCCTATCCTCCCTTTTGCTCGAATTCGGCTAACTACCTAGGGTGTTATGCATTATCTGTCTGCCACACCCGAATCATTAAGAAAACAAAAGCCGCGCGCTCTTTCGAGCACGCGGCTTTTAACATACACATGGCTTAAAGGGTCGGGGTGTGAGCCGCGTAGGGACACACCCCTCAAGCTAGAGCCTTACCAGATGCTCGGCCAGAGACCAAGCGGGCCAGCGCCCAGGATGCCAAGGACGAAGAGCAGGAGAATGCCCTTGGTCGGGGTCCAGCTGTGCTTAGCGAACATGTAGTAAAGCAGCAGCGTAAGCATAAGCGGGACGAGCTTCGGGACGATGGTGTTGAGGGTGTCGGCAACAGAGAAGTTGACCGGATCCTCGGTGACGGTAGCGTAGGTCACGGACTCCATGCCGTTGCCCAGATCGGCGACGCCGCACTTGACCTCGTTGCCGTCGGCATCGACGGCGGTGAGGGCGTTGCCGTCCTCATCGGTCATGGCGATGGTACCGGCCTCAGCGGTCTCGGTATCGATGCCCTCCATACCGGTGAAGTTCTCGGCCTCCTTCTCGGAGACGATCACGGTAGTAGGGGCAAGGCCACGGGTGGTGCCGTTGGGGATCTGGAGGTTGATCTGGGTGCCACCCATGGTGACGACCAGGCAACCGACGACGAAGACGCCCATGATGGAAGCGGCACGCGTGAAGGCCTGCATGTTGGCGGTCAGAGCGTCAATAGCGCTGGTGCCAAGCTTGTAGGACCAGTTCATGAGCCAGAAGCGCAGTGCGAACTGGACGACGTTGAAGATCACCAGGAAGATGATCGGTGCAGCGGCGTTGCCGTTGATGGCCATGTTGGAGGTGATGCCGGCCGTGATAGGCACGAGCGTCAGCCAGAACAGGGCGTCACCGATACCACCGAGCGGGCCCATTGCGGCGACGCGGACGGCGCGGATCGTGGGGATGTCAACCTTGTTCTGCTCGAGCGAAAGCACGATGCCCATAACAAAGGTGACGAGGAACGGGTGAGTGTTGAAGAACTCCAGGTTGTGGCTCATGGAAGCCGCGAGGTCGTTCTTGTTGGTGTGGATCTTCTCCAGACCGGGGATGATGGAGTAGAGCCAGCCAGCGGCCTGCATGCGCTCGTAGTTGAACGATGCCTGCAGGAAGCAGGAGCGCCAAGCCATCTTGTTGAGGGTCTTCTGGTCGAGCTGCGGAGCAGGAGTGAGATCCTCGTAGTGCTCCGGGATCACATACTCATTAGATGCCATCTTCGAAGTCACCTCCGTCAGAAACAGCTGCACCCTTCAGCTCGGTCTGCTGCTGGAAGTCCCAGAAAGCGATGCCGAAGCCGATGAGAGCGAGGATGAGCAGAGCAGGGGTTGCCAGAGAATCGTTGGCAACGGTGATGAGCGCGAGGCCAAAGCCCATGAGGAAGAAGCCCCACATATCGCGGTTCATCATAACCTTGAGCAGGACGGCGAAGCCGACGAAGCGCATCATGCCGCCTGCAGCGGAAAGACCGGTCTGCAGCCAAGTCGGGATGGCGGAAGCGATGGTCTGACCAATGGTAGCGCCAGCGATGAAGAACAGGGTGACGACGACAGCGAAGATCAGGCCGAGCAGAGCCATGGCGAAGTAGTTCAGGCGCTCGATGCCCTTGGTGTCCGCGTTGTGAGCCATGTTATCGGCCGTGGACATAAGCGGGGACATAAGCGTGAAGACCAGGGTAACGCCAAGCTGGCCAAGCAGAGCGAACGGAATGGCGAGGCCGACTGCCGCGTTGGGCTCGAGGCCCGTGGCGATAGCGAGAATGGCTGCCATGATGCCGCCGATGACGGCGTTAGGCGGCTGAGCGCCTCCGATCGGCATGTTGCCGATCGTCATGAGCTGATAGGTACCACCCACGAGAAGACCGGTGTTGAGGTCGCCAAGGATAAGACCGATGACGGCGCCGGTGACGATGGGCTGATAGAGAGACTCGAGGAAGTCAAACTGGTCGATTGCCGCGATGAACGTGACGACGAAGACCAGAGCGATCTGGATGATCGAGTATTCCATCTTGCTCCTCCTTTCAAAATGTATGTACGCACTTTGGATTTCACGTACAGAACGTCAGGGTTTCACTCCTGACAACGTGGATCACGAGGATTACGAGAAGAGCTTGCTCGTGTCCTCAACAGGCGTGCTCGGAACGCGCCTGATCTCCAACTCCACCCCCAATTCCTGCAGCTCTTTAAACGCAGCGACATCCTCGTCGTTAACTGCGACGGAGGTGGCGACTTGGCGCTTTCCTTCCGACATGTGCATGTTGCCGATGTTTACCTTCTTTATAGGCACACCGCCCTTGACGAGCGTAAGCACGTCTTCCGGTGTTTCGGCCACGATGAAGATCTTCTGGCGCGGGCTCGCCTTGCCAATGACGTCGATGGTCTTCTGCAGAGAGAAGAAACGCGTAGCGACGCCGGCGGGAGCGGCCATCTTCATGAGGTTCTGGCGCATGGTGTTGTTCGACACGTCGTCGTTGGCGACGAGGATGAGGTTGGAGCCCAGGGTGGAGTTCCACTGGGTGGCAACCTGACCATGAACCAGTCGGTTATCGATGCGGGTAAGAAGAATGTTGGGTTCTGCCATGTTGATCAGCTTCCTTTCGTTATTTGCTGACGACAGTTACTTGATCTCCTGAATCGCGTAACGCGAAACATCTACGACGGCACCGGATCGGACTTTGATCTGGACCTTTTCGCCTTCGATGCCTTTGACGGTTCCGTAGATACCGCCGGCGAAAAGAACCTCCTGACCCGGCTTGAGCTCCGTGTGCAGCTCCTTGAAGTACTTCTGCTTCTTCTTCATGTTGATTTGCGACCAGATGGTGTAAATCAAGCCCATGATGACAAGCAGGCCCAAAAGAGCGACCGAGGAACTCAGAACACTGGCTCCGAAATCGGCCATTAGATGCCGTCCTCGTCGCCGAAGATATCCTCTTCCTCGGCACCAGCGACGGAGGCGACCGTCTGGGCGGTGATGCCCGTCTGGCCAACGGTCACGGCCTGCTCGCCAAGCTCGGCGAGCGTGGCGTTGCCGCGGAGGAACAGAAGCTCAATAACCATGGGAAGGTTAGTTCCAGTCAGAATCTCGACGTTGTCGACATCCTGGGCAATCATCATTGCCTGGTTGAACGGGGTACCACCAAGCAGGTCGGTAAAGACGAGCACGCCATCGCACTCCTCGCGCATGGCGGTAATAGCGGCGCGGAGATCCTCACCGTAGGAAGCAGCCTGGTCGCCCTCAAAAGGAACGACGGTAAAAGCGGGCTGGTCGCCAGCGACCATAGCGATAGCGCTTGCGAGGCCGGGTGCGAACTGTCCATGACCGGTAAGAATAAAGCCAACCATTCAAATTTCCCTTCCGAAGGTGTGTACGATCTGAGTCCGATAGTTTTCGGAAGCCAACGGGCAATCGCCCTTAAAGCTTCTTGGAAAGTGTTCTTTGAGAACCAGTGGTCTCTCAACTGGTAGTAACCACGTGACGTGTTGTTGTCACTATATCACCACAGAAGAGGTTGCTTTCGTTGATTCAAACAGTAAAACGTTTTTGCACCGTTCACGGTAAAAAATCGACCGTTTACCGCTCATTAACACTTCTACCTGCGGTTTTGAAACCGTTTCGAAATGATTTGACGAAAGATCGGAACTTTTTTTGTGTCTAAACAACGCAGGGTGGCTAAAAATGGCGTGTAGAAAAAATGCAGGTCATTGTGAAGATTTGTGAATTGGTCTTTTTGACTTAATACCAGTTAGAACCAGTTTAGAAATTATCGGTGAACGGTAGTTTTTGACCGTTCACCGGTTATTTGCAATCGTTTGCAGCCGTTTTCCCATATGAATTAGGGAGACCCGATGAAGCACTTGCGCGGTTGCAGGATATTTCGATACTCGTCCATCCCCCGCGCGCCAAACTCCCACTCCCTGAATGTGCCATAAGCTCTCGCAATTCGTCTCTCATATATTACTTACTCTAATCTGTAATTGTTTATCGGTTATCATTAAATATGATATAAGATACAAGTATCATCCAAGACATTGGTTGGAGGAGCTATGATCCGCTGGAACGTATCCAAATCGAATGAAGCCATCGACCGTGAACAGGCAATAGCCAAACTGAGGAAGCTCACTCGCTACTGCAAATGGGGCACAATCTGCACCATCGTGGCGCTCGCTCTGGCACTCCTCGCAGTCATTGCAATCGAAGATCTAGTCATATTGCCTAGCCTCTCCCAAGGGTTCTGTCTCCAATCCGTAGAGCTTGAGGCTAGCGAAGGGCCAATTCTCGCTCTCGTCGGCACCAATGAACAGACTCCTCTTATGCTTGTCGCGCACGACGGTCATACTGCCATAGGGAGCGGCATGATGGCATGCCTCGCGCTTGCCATCGCGCTAAGCGCATACAGGTTTTTCTCCGCCATTGAAAAGGCGGGCAGGCCCTTTGACCTCGAATGCATTCGCATACTACGTCAAATAGGACATTTGTTCCTTATTGGCGGCGTTGCTGTGAAGCTTCTTGGTGCCATAGTCACAGGGCTGATACTCTCAGGATTTGGCGGCAACTTTACGGATGCGCTTGGCGGCCAGCACCTCGACCTCTCTATGGTCTTTGCAGGCCTGATTATTAGCCTGATTGCCAGCGTCTTCCAGTACGGGTGTATCCTGCAAAAACAAGATGACGAGTTGCTCTAGGGGGAATCCATGATTATTCTGCGGCTCGACCGCATGCTTGCCGAACGCAAGATTTCATCCAAAGAGCTTGCTGAACGCGTGGGTATCTCCCAGGTCAATATGTCGCGTATCAAGACGGGCAAGGTTTCTGCCGTGCGCTTTTCAACTCTTGACGCGATATGCCGGGCACTCGACTGCCAACCGGGCGATGTTCTGGAATACATACCTGACGATGAAGCCGATAGCCTCTTTGGGCTTAAAGATGAATAGCCATAATTAAGCCGCCAATCACGCCCTCAACGCAAAAAGCCCGCCAGAACGATGCGTTCTAGCGGGCTCAATCAGATATTTCGACTTCGCGCTCGAAAGCTCAGGCAGATCTTACGCAAACAGGCCGTAGATGCTGATGTTGGCCTTGGCGTACAGGCCGTTGGCATACTCAGTCCACTTGGAGCTGGCGCTCGAAGCCTGCGAAGAATACTGCTGGTAAGCGGTGTAATAGGCGGTCATGGCCTGCTTATAGGTGGCGCTATCGGCGGTAAAGGCATCGTTAGCGAAGGCCTTAGCGTAGGTGCTGTTCTCGTCCTTCCAGGTGCCCTTCGAGCTATCCCACTCGTCACCGGCAAGGTTGATGATGTAATCGGCGTAATCCTTGCTCGCGGTGTCCTCGTTGCCGTCAGAAGGCTCGGTCGGAGCGGTCGGCATGCTCGCGGAAGCATCGCCCACCTTCTTCTTGTAGAGCTTCTGCAGCGTCGCGGACTGACGGACGATCTGCTTGGCCTGGTCCTTGGACACGCCATACTGCTTGGCCATGGTGTCGTAGTCCGAGGTGCCGATAGAATCCTCGGCGTACTTCTTCATCTCCTTAGAGGAGACGGTAATGCCCTCGTCCTCAGCAGCATCGAGCAGAATCTTGTTGCGCACGTAAGACAGGATGACGTCGGCAGAGGGGGCGGTGTAGTTGCCGTTGCTATCCTTGACGGTGTCGAGGCTGTACTGGCTCTCGATAGCCTCGCGCGCGGTGATATCGCTCTTCTTGCCGTTGTAGCTATAGCTTGCCACGGTCGAATCGAGCTGGTCCTCGGTGAGGGTCGACGAGCCGACACCCTTGCCGCCAAAGCCGCCATTGCCAATAAAGAAGCCGACCACCGCAGCAATCACGATGGCGACCACAAAGGCGGCAATCATCGTCTTCTTGTGCTTGGATGCATGGTCGTCCGCATCGGAGTCGTCCTCGTCCTGCTCCTCGGGCATGAGGTTCTCGTCGGCGGCGTCCGCGGCGATCTTTGCCTCCAGGCGAGCATCCTCCTCCTCGGCCGTCGTGCCGGCGGCAATGTGCTCGGCAGACGTGCCGGCGACCAGGTCGATCTTCTCGTCCTCATCACCGTCGGGGCCTTCGCCGCGCTCGATGATCTGGATGCCGTCGATCTCGTCCTTCTCGTCCTTCTTTTGAATCAGACCCATATCAGTTACTCCTTGTTAGGAAACATAGTCCTCAATAGAATACGCCCGACGGAGCGCCGGGCGTATTGATTCTTAGGTTATACGCAAACACTTAAGTACTATTTAGGCGTTTGCAGCGTGCATGTCTTAGGCCAGGTGCGCGATAACGGCATCGGCAAAGGTCTGCGTGCCCACAGCGCCCTCAACGGAGCCGGTCTGGGCACGACGCACGTCACCGGTAACCTGCTCGCCCTCGTCAAGCGTGGCGGAGACGGCGGCGCGAATGCGGTTGGCGGCGTCGTTCTCGCCCAGGTGATCAAGCATCATCGCAGCAGAGAGAATCTCGGCCGTGGGGTTGGCGACATCCTGGCCAGCGATATCGGGCGCGGAGCCGTGCGTAGCCTCAAAGATTGCGCAGTCGGCACCGATGTTGGAGCCGGGTGCCATGCCCAGACCGCCCACCAGGCCGGCGCACAGGTCGCTCACGATGTCGCCGTACAGGTTGGGCAGCACCAGGACATCGAAGTCGTTGGGGTTTTGGACTAGGCCCATGCAGGTGGCGTCGACGATCTTGTCGTTGAACTCGATATCGGGATAGCTGGCGGCCACCTTGCGCGCCACGCGCAGGAACAGGCCGTCGGTCAGCTTCATGATGTTGGCCTTATGGACTGCAGTCACCTTTTTACGGCCGTTGGCGGCAGCGTAATCAAAGGCAAAACGGCAGATGCGCTCGCAGGCGGGCTTGGTGATGAGCTTTACGCCGTTGGCGATCTCATCGTTCAGCATGTACTCGATGCCTTTATACAGGTCCTCGGTGTTTTCGCGCACAATAACAAGGTCCACATTTTCAAAGCGGGTGGGCACACCGGGCAGGGTGCGCACGGGGCGCAGGTTGGCGTAGGTATTAAAAGCGCTGGCGCAGCTGCACGTTGATGCTGCGGAACCCTTTGCCGATAGGGGTTGCGGTGGGGCCTTTCAGCGCCCAGCCGTATTCTTCAATGGCATCCAGTGCGCCGGGCTGCAAAAGCTCACCATGCTCTGCGGCGTACTCTGCGCCGGCGGCGTATTCTTCCCATTCAATACCGGTTGCCAAAACATCCGAAATTTTGCGCACGCTCTGCGCAATTTCGCGGCCAATGCCGTCACCAGGAATCAAAACTGCCTTCATATCGGTTTGCCCCTTTCTAAAAAACGCGGCAGGGGTGCGGCGTGCCGTGGCCGTTT
>ENA-OQKL01000014-OQKL01000014.1-human-gut-metagenome-genome-assembly--contig:-NODE-14-length-63299-cov-6.406699_pt1 | contig 63299 bp, 50 predicted proteins | sample MGYA00242779_ERZ504800 | MGnify/ENA primary metagenome ERZ504800 (study PRJEB26092, sample SAMD00036410) | human gut metagenome | host: Homo sapiens | study: EMG produced TPA metagenomics assembly of... | reverse complement strand
AGAAACCAATCGCGGAATACTGCCAACTTCTCGAGACAGTTTTGTCCTGTTTAAAATATCTACATAAGATACGATAAAATACAGACCATGTAACAATTGTGTTGCAGGGTGGCTGACCTCTATTTTATTTTACATAGGATGGGGGTGGTGCTGATGAACAAGAGATTTGATTTTAAAGACCTCATGACCTTTGGTCTGTTCATTCTTGCATTACTGACATTCGTATTTACGTTTATCAGATAGTGTTTTAAAGCATAGAAAAACCACCCCAAAAACTTTGACTGAGTACTAGGGTGGATTTTCTAACTAGATTTACAAGGTCAACCACTTGTGGGCAGTTGTTCCTCTTTTATTTACATTAACTATAACACGACACGTTCCAAAAAACAAGTAGCATTATTTATATCATATGATAGCCCTAAAATCACAGAAGGCAAGCTCATAATCAAACAAAATTATCCTAACCGTTACAATAAAACGCTTAAGGGTGTCTGTATTCCGGACACCCTCTTTTTATATCTAAATCCGGCGGGAAATTTGCGTCCTACCGTTTGTGTCCTACGTGGCAAAATTTAAGGCTACCGTGGAACATTGTAAACCACGATAGCCCTTGATTTTACTGTGTTTTTTAGAACTTACCAGCCTTTGCAGCTTCCTCAACAGATACTGCAACAGCAACAGTAGCACCAACCATTGGGTTGTTACCCATTCCGATCAGACCCATCATCTCAACGTGAGCCGGTACGGAAGAAGATCCAGCAAACTGTGCATCAGAGTGCATACGTCCCATAGTATCTGTCATACCATAAGAAGCAGGACCTGCTGCCATGTTATCTGGGTGAAGTGTACGTCCTGTACCACCGCCGGATGCTACGGAGAAGTACTTCTTACCCTGCTCGATACATTCCTTCTTGTATGTACCTGCAACCGGATGCTGGAAACGTGTTGGGTTTGTAGAGTTACCAGTGATGGAAACACCTACGTTCTCATGATGCATGATTGCAACACCTTCCTGAACATCATCAGCACCGTAACATTTTACAGTTGCGCGAAGTCCGTTAGAGTATGCTTTCTCATATACGATGTTAAGCTTTGCAGCCTTGTAATCATACTTTGTCTCTACGAATGTAAATCCGTTGATACGGGAAATGATCTGTGCTGCGTCTTTTCCAAGACCGTTTAAGATAACACGAAGAGGTTTCTGACGAACCTTGTTTGCCTTCTCAGCGATACCGATTGCACCCTCAGCAGCTGCAAATGACTCATGTCCAGCTAAGAAACAGAAGCACTCTGTCTCCTCCTCAAGGAGCATCTTACCAAGGTTACCATGTCCTAAACCTACTTTACGATGATCTGCAACAGATCCAGGAATACAGAATGCCTGAAGTCCTTCACCGATTGCTGCGGCAGCATCAGCAGCTCTCTTGCATCCCTTCTTGATTGCGATTGCAGCACCTACTGTGTAAGCCCAGCAAGCGTTCTCGAAACAAATTGGCTGAATCTTCTTAACCTGATCGTAAACGTTCAGTCCAGCGTCCTTTGTAATCTTTTCAGCTTCTTCGATTGAGCTGATACCATAGCTGTTTAAAACAGCGTTAATCTGGTCAATTCTTCTTTCATATCCTTCAAATAATGATGCCATTATATCGTTCTCCTTTCCAATTATTCCTGACGTGGATCGATAATCTTAACTGCATCGTCCACACGGCCATACTGACCCTTGGCTTTCTCCCAAGCTGTGTTAGGATCATCACCCTTCTTAATGAAGTCAGTCATCTTTCCAAGAGAAACGAACTGGTAACCGATTACCTCGTTATTCTCGTCAAGAGCGATACCTGTAACATATCCTTCAGCCATCTCAAGGTAACGAACACCCTTCTCCTTTGTTGCATACATAGTACCAACCTGAGAACGAAGTCCCTTTCCTAAATCTTCCAGACCAGCACCTACAGCAAGTCCGTCATCAGAGAATGCAGACTGTGTACGTCCATATACGATCTGTAAGAAAAGCTCTCTCATAGCTGTGTTGATAGCATCACAAACTAAGTCTGTATTTAAAGCTTCCAGAATTGTCTTACCCTGTAAAACTTCTGCAGCCATGGCAGCTGAATGAGTCATACCAGAGCAACCGATTGTCTCAACTAATGCTTCCTCAATGATACCGTTCTTTACGTTAAGAGAAAGCTTGCAGGCACCCTGCTGTGGTGCACACCAGCCGACACCGTGTGTAAATCCTGAAATGTCCTCAATTTTCTTGGAATGAACCCACTTTCCCTCTTCCGGGATAGGAGCTGGCTCATGCTTTGCGCCCTTTGCTACAGGACACATGTTTTCAACTTCCTTTGTGTAAATCATCTTAAGACTCCTTTCGCATGTTAATTGTAGATAAACTCGTTATCATTCGACATACCGCTAATATTTTTGCATATTTTTTTCCTAAAGTCTAGTGCAAATTCGCACTTTTTTAGATACAACTACTATTTTTCTTTTTTTGCCACAATATGGTCTGCATCCTTGTAGATATGGTTTGCCGGAATCACTCCGCGGACAGAAGAAAGCGGATAGACATTACAATTCGGGCAGATAACCGTACCCGGATTTAAAACGGAGTTGCATCCTACCTCTACGTGATCTCCGAGCATAGCTCCAAATTTCTTAAGTCCTGTTTCAATTTCTTCACCGGAATCTCTGCTGTCCTTTACAACCACAAGTGTTTTATCCGATTTTACATTGGAGGTAATTGAACCGGCTCCCATATGGGACTTGTAACCGAGAATGGAATCCCCGACGTAATTGTAATGTGGTACCTGTACCGTGTTAAAAATGATATCATTTTTGATCTCCGTGGAATTTCCGACAACCGATCCTTTTCCAATGATTGCGCTTCCGCGGATAAATGCACAGTGACGGATCTCGGCATCTTCATCAATAATCAGCGGTCCGTTCAGGCATGCCGTAGGCGCAACGGTTGCACTCTTTGCCACCCAGATATTTTCCCCACGTTTCTCATAAATTTCCGGATCAAGTTCCGGCCCAAGTTTTTTGATAAAATCGCTGATGCCTTTTAATGCTTCCCACGGATACGTAAACTGTGAAAGGTACTCTCCTGCAATAGACTGTGACAAATCATACATGTTTTTGATTTTTGCGTTTTCCATTTTTTAATCTCCTTACATTTTAATTTTCATGATTACTGATCGTTTTTCTTTCGGACTCTTCCGTTTCCTTCAAAGCCGTTGTTTCCTCTGCGGCTGCTGCTTCCTTCGGCGGTGCCTCCCCCGGATTATCAAAATCAAACGAAATCTGATCATTTTCATATTTCAGGCAGGTGTCAAATGTATTGCCTGCCTTTGAGGTAAATCCGGCAATCTTCTGCTTCGTCTTTCCGGTCGTCAGCAGTTCTTTCATCACTTCTTCGGAAAGTTCCACCTTAGCAACGGTATGCCAGATCTTAAATCCGCACGCACATTCATACCTCCACTGCGTCTTCATCAGCATTTTGCCGCATTTCGGGCACGGCACGGTTGTCTCTTCCGGTCTCGGTTTCTCTGGAAAATCAAATGCGATCTCTCCTTCTTCCGTCAGTTTCAGCGGCGCATCAAATTTCATACCGGTCTTTGCCACAAATCCCGAAATTACCTCTGTCTTCTTTTTCGTCAGAAGCTCTTTCACCTGCGCTTCTTTCAGCCGGACACTTGCGATACTTCCAATCATAAAGCTGCAGCTTTCCTTATCATCTTTTTTATGATTGGCACACATAAATCCAAACGGTGCCACTACAATATCCCCACCACACTTCGGGCACTTCACATCTTTGACTTTCTTTGGCTCTACATTGTCAAAATCAAATTTCAGCCCGGTTACTTTCCCGTTTTCATCTTTTGCGAGAGCTACGCGCGCATCAAATTTCTTCCCTGTTTTTGACTTAAACCCACGCATGGTTTCCGTAATGCCATCGTTTAAAAGCTGCCGGACCTGTGCTTCCGTAAAAGATTTCTCTGCCATCTTCCCAATGGAAAACCTGCAGCTGTTTTCATCGCCCGGCTTATAGTTGGCACATCCATAACCAAAAGAGGTTGCAATGATCTCACCCCCACAGAGCGGACACTTTACATCGCGGATCACTTTCTGTTCCACGCTGTCAAAATCAAATACGATATTCGTCTTTCCCTCTTCGGATTTCTCCAGTTTCAGGCAGGCGTCAAATTTTTTACCGGTTTTCGATCTAAAACCGCGCAGGGTATCTGTGTGACCATCCGTCAGGAGCTGCTTTACCGCAGTAACCGGCAGGGTTTTTCCGGCGATCGTTCCAATGGAAAACCGGCAGCTGTTCTCATCGTCCGGTGAAAAGTTTACACATCCATAGCCGAAAGATGTCTTTTTAATCTGTCCGCCACATACCGGGCACTTTACCTCCGGAATGATTTCCGGCTCTACGTCTGAAAAATTAAATGCAATATTAACTTTTCCGTTTTCATCTTTATCTACCTTAAGTTTTGCATCAAACCGTTTGCCTGCCTTGGATTTAAACCCGCGAATGGTCTGGGTATGCCCCTGTTCGATAAGTTCTTTTACCTGTTCCTCACTCAGCTGAACACCTGCAATTTCGCCAATATTAAAATTACATCCTGATTTATCATTCTTATAATTTACACATCCATAGCCAAATGGCGTGGTTACAAGTTCTCCACCGCATGCCGGACATCTGACGCCGATCTTTCTTCTCGCACCGGCACCTCTTGCATGTTTCCCGGCAAAATTACTGATGCGTTCCGCAAGCGGTTCCCGCAGATCCTGTCCGATCATCTTTTCCGTTTCGGTCCGGATGAAATCTTCCAGTTTCGTCCGGTAATCCCAGAAATCCACGGTTCCCTGTGTAATTCCATCAAGTCCCTTTTCCCAGGAAGCTGTCATCTTCGGGTTCAAAAGTGCCGGGACGGTCATGCTCACCACTTCAAATACCATCTCCCCGAGATTTTCCGGTGTGAGCACCTGCGTCCGTTTATTCAGATTGAGGTAATGGATACGGACCAGTTTCTTGATAATTTCCGCACGGGTGGCCGAGGTACCGATTCCCGAACCTTTGATCTGTTCCCGAAGCTCCTCATCCTCAATCAGCTGTCCTGCATTTTCCATGGCAAGCACCATGGAACCGGAGGTGTACCGCTTCGGCGGTGATGTTTTTCCCTCTTTCACCTCATATCCATCCACGGAAATCTCATCGCCCTTTTTCAGCCGGTCTGCCAGATGTAGCAGTTCCTTCAGATCCGAATCTTCTTCCTCTTTCTTTGGAATTCCTGCAATTTCCAAATAGCCGGGTGTCTTTAATACACGTGCGGACGCATAAAAATGTTCCTTATTTTCCCCCACATCCACAACAGCCGTCATTTTTACATTCTGATATTCTGCCGCCGGATAAAACACACTGAGAAATCTCCGCACGATCAGATCAAATACCGATTTCTGCAGAGCATTCAGTTTCCCAAGCTCCGTGAGCTGACCGGTCGGAATGATCGCATAGTGGTCTGTCACTTTAGCATCATCGGTATACTGCGTTCCTGCAATATTTCCATACAGCTTTCTGTCGAGAATCTGCTCCACAAAATCCGAAGTCGGCTCATATCCCCGCAGACGGCTGATATTTTTATGAATTTCCTTTGCCACCGGAGTAGAAAGCACACGCGCATCGGTACGCGGATACGTTGTCAGTTTCCGTTCATACAGATCCTGCGCCACCTGTAAGGTTTCATCCGGGCTGATCTTGAATCGTTTTGCACATTCTGCCTGCAGCTCTGCCAGATTAAACAATAACGGCGCCCGTTTTCTGGAAATATTCTTTTCCATGGATTCCACAATCGCAGAATGTCCCTGCACGCGGTCAATCAATGCCAGTGCATCCTTCTTTTCCCGAAATCCGTTTTCCTTATACAAAAGCGGCGATGCAAAGTACCCTGATCCCTCGACGGCTTTCCACTCGCCCTGAACATGTGCATCTGTAAAATTTCCGACAACACGGTAAAACGGTGTCTCCTTAAAATTGCGGATCTCGCGCTCACGGATCACGACCATCCCAAGCACACAGGTCATCACGCGCCCGACCGCAATAGCGGTGTAGGAACGTGTTCCCGCCGCATTGTTTAACACCCCTCCATATTTTACCGACATTACACGGGAAAAATTAATGCCCATGGCATAATCTTCAATGGTACGCATAATACCGGATTTTCCAAGATTTTCATAGGCAGACATCGGTTTTGCTTCCCGGATTCCCCGTTGGATCTCTTCTTCTGTCTGGGAATCAATCCAGACCCGGAGTTCCTCCATGCCGTCTCGCACACCGCCGAAATTGCGGATATTTTCCTCAATCGTCTGTCCTTCTTTTCCGGCATCTCCTGCCCAGTAGACACGGTCGATATCCTCGCGCATCAACATTCCGTGAACCACATCATACTGCCGGCTGACATCTTTGATCACATCATATTTATATTCTTTTGGAAGAAATGGCAGATCTTCCAGTTTCCACTTTTTGTATTTTATATCATAACTTTCCGGATATACCATGGCTACCAGATGTCCCACGCACCAGGTGATCACATATTTCTGGTTTTCCAGATAGCCATCCCTGCGGCCCCCGCTTACCCCGAGAACTTTTGCAAATTCCTGGGCAACCGACGGTTTCTCCGTTATGATCAGTGACTTTCCCATCTTCTATCCCCTATTGGCAAACTTTTTCTATAATTCGTTCATATCAATCAGCTCAAACCGGTCATCCGTTTTGGCATGCTCCGCCAGCATCGGTTCAAACCGCGTTGCAGAGAATAAAAAAACTATGCTCCGAACGGATTTTTGCCTTTTCCATGTTCTGATACAGTTCCTCGCACATCTGCGATGTCAGCTGTGGCTGATCCCAGTTACATAGTCCCACAATATTTCTGCGGTCTGTGCTCTGGGCAATAATATCAATGTTTCCTGTCTTTCCAACCCAGGTTCCGATCTTATGAACTGGAAACGGCATGCGTCCCATCTGATTCAAAAGCATCATATACTCCATGCAGACATTCCGGAAATAACGTTTCAGATACGTGCCAAGTTCCGGTGCAATGTAACGGTCGTAAAATTCATACGGTTTCAGCAGATAAAGATCCGACATGTGGGGAAATACAAATTTAAACCAGAAATTAATAAATGTATCTTTGATCTGGTATACCCCTTTCTTAGTATTTTCCCAGCCGCCGGTCTGAAATGACTGCACTTTCTCTACAATATCAAAATGGCTGAGATTTTTCATATAAACACTGATCTTTGCACGGGAATATCCGGTTTTTGCATACAGGTCATTCAGTTTATTATATCCCTGTGCAATTGCAGATAAAATTGTGTTATAGACGGAAAGTTCACGCAGTTCTGCCGAAATTTTCTGTTCTGCCATATGAAACAGATATCCGCCCTCCGTCAGCACAAGCCGGTAAATATTCTCCCTGTATGAAATTTCCGGATTCCAGGCTTCCATATATCCCGGCACCCCGCCGATCGATCCATAAATACGGATACAGTCGCTGACCGAAAGTGCCGGAAATGTCCGGACAACTTCCAGGAAATTCAGATCTTCCACTTTATGCAGTACATCAATACGACGGAATCCGTCCCCGAACGCATCTTTTGCATCCTGCGTAGCCCATACAATGGAAGAAGACGCCAGAATGATCATCACCGGTCCCGGATAAAGCCGTTTCATCTTCAGTTTTAAAATACTTTTGACAAATTCCGGATCTCTTTTAATTGCATACTGTGCCTCATCAATCACAATCACCAATTTTGATGCATCTCCGCTTTTTACCCGGTTAAAAAATTCATCATAGGAATACCTGCTCAGCTTCATCTGAAAAGCATTTTGAATTTCTTCTCCCATTTTCTGCATCTGTTCCTGTGCGGAAAGCTGTCTGCACCGATAATAAAAATACTTTTTCCCCACACAGAATTCTTTGATCAGCTGTTCTTTCCGGCAGTCCATCCCACCATACAAAAGCATCAGCTGGTTTCCTGATTTTTCATACCAGCCTTCCAGTTCTTTGAGATCTGTTTTTTTTGCGTTCATCCCGATTCCTCCGTACAAAATTCCTTCTGCTAAAAGAAATTATATCACTGATTAATATCTCTCACAAGGTTTTCGGCAAAAAGAAAGAAGTGCAGTTTTTGCACTTCTCTCCAAAAATCCGTATTTCAATTTAATACTTATTTCTTTGTGATATATCCCTGTGCCTTTAACAGCTCTGCACATAAAACTGCACCACCGGCTGCACCACGAACGGTATTGTGAGATAATCCAACGAATTTCCAGTCATATACGGTATCCTCTCTCAGACGTCCGACAGAGATTCCCATGCCATGCTCAAAGTTTACATCCAGGCTGACCTGCGGACGGTTGTCCTCTTCTAAGTACTGGATGAAATGTTCCGGTGCACTCGGAAGCTTCAGTTCCTGTGGCACACCACTGTAATTCTTCAGTGCTTCGATCAGCTGCTCTTTGGTAGGTTTCTTCTTGAATTTCACAAATACAGCTGCTGTATGTCCGTTTAATACCGGTACACGGATACACTGGCAGGTAATGACTGGTGAAGTTGCAGGAACAATCTGCTTCTTCGCATCATCTACATGACCCCAGATACGCAGAGGCTCTTTCTCAGACTTTTCTTCCTCACCACCGATGTATGGAATAATGTTTCCAAGCATCTCTGGCCAGTCCTTGAACGTCTTTCCTGCTCCGGAAATAGCCTGATAGGTAGTGGCAACGACTTCATATGGCTCAAACTCTTTCCATGCAGTCAGAACCGGCGCATAACTCTGGATGGAGCAGTTTGGCTTTACTGCTACGAAACCGCGCTTTGTACCAAGACGCTCTTTCTGATACTTGATAACTTCCATGTGCTGTGGATTGATTTCCGGAACTACCATCGGCACATCCGGTGTCCAGCGGTGTGCACTGTTGTTGGAAACAACCGGTGTCTCTGTCTTTGCGTAATCTTCCTCGATCTTTTTGATCTCTTCTTTTGTCATGTCTACAGCAGAAAATACAAAGTCGACCTGAGAAGCTACCTGCTCTACCTCATTTACATTCATTACTACAATATTCTTTACAGCTTCCGGCATCGGAGTATCCATCTTCCAACGGTCTCCCACTGCCTGCTCATAAGTCTTTCCTGCACTTCTTGGGCTTGCTGCAATCGTGGTAACCTCAAACCATGGATGATTCTCCAGCAAAGAGATAAATCTCTGTCCTACCATACCTGTTCCGCCAAGGATACCAACTTTTAACTTCTCACTCATTTTTCCAATCTCCTCTGTTCTTTTCTTTATACGCGGACACCTGTCTTTTACAGAAAAACATTTTTGTTTTTTGTCCGTGTTACACGAACATGTGTCTTTATAGGAAATATATTACTTGAAACCAGGTAAAATTACAAGGAACAAATTGTCCTAAATAAATAAAATATTCCTCAAATATATGTAGGACTTGCACAATCTGAAATACCGACTAAGCGGTATTTCAGGCAATATATCAGAGATGTACCGCAATTACGTACATCGCATCGACAAGCGATTCTGCATGCGATGTGCTCCTTTTGTCTCATTTTTTCTCCAGATATGCCTCTTCGATTGCGATCACTTTCTTCATCGCCTCTTCCCCTGGGGCACCGATCGTCAGACGCTTGTTGACACAGGTTTCCATGGAGATTGCATCATAGACATCCTCCTCAAATACTGGAGAAAACTGTTTTAATTCTTCCAGACTCATATCGTCAATCGGCATCTGTTTGTCCAGACAGTACAAAACAATACGTCCGATAATTCCATGCGCATCGCGGAACGGAACCCCGTGATTTACAAGATAATCGGCAGCATCCGTCGCGTTGGTAAAGCCGTGTGCGGCACTCTTTCTCATAACATCCTTATTGAATTTCATGGTATCAAGCATGCCCGTGAATAACGCAATACAGCCTTTCGTTGTGTCAATGGCATCAAAGGAAAGTTCCTTGTCTTCCTGCATGTCTTTATTGTAAGCAAGCGGAATCCCCTTCATCGTGGTCAGAAGCGACATGAGCGCGCCATACACACGCCCGGTCTTGCCTCGGACAAGTTCTGCAATATCCGGATTTTTCTTCTGTGGCATGATACTGCTTCCGGTACTGTATGCATCATCAATCTCTACGAATTTGTATTCGTTGGAATTCCAGATGATAATTTCCTCGGAGAAGCGGCTTAAATGCATCATAATGGTTGCCATGGCAGACAGATATTCGATCAGGTAATCGCGGTCGGAAACACCGTCCATACTGTTTAAGGTCGGTCCGTAAAAGCCAAGAAGCTCTGCAGTATATTCGCGGTCAAGCGGATAGGTTGTTCCTGCCAGTGCGCCGGAACCGAGTGGGCAGTAATTCATGCGCTCGTAAATATCGTGCATACGGGAACGGTCGCGCTTAAACATTTCAAAGTACGCCCCCATATGATGTGCGAGTGTGATCGGCTGCGCTTTCTGCAAATGGGTAAATCCTGGCATAATCGTCTGCGTATTTTCTTTCATAATGCGAAGCAGTACCTGCAGCAGCTGTTCCAGCAGTTCATCCGTCTCAAGAACCTGCTGCCGGGTATACAGACGCATGTCCAGTGCCACCTGATCATTTCTGCTTCGTCCGGTATGCAGTTTCTTTCCGGTATCTCCCAGACGGTCAATAAGGTTTGCTTCCACAAAACTGTGAATATCCTCATATTCCGAAGTGATGGCAAGCTTTCCGCTCTCCACATCCGCAAGAATTTCCTGTAAACAGGAAACAATCGCCTGCATCTCTTCCTGTGTCAGAATGCCCTGCTTTCCAAGCATACGCACATGTGCAATGGAACCCTCAATATCCTGCTTGTAAAATTTCTGATCAAACGAAATGGATGCATTAAAATTGTAAACCAGCTGGTCTGTCTCCTTCGTAAATCTTCCGCCCCATAACTGTGCCATATCTAAATTCCTCTCTTTCTTAAATTCTTTGTTTTATTTTTATAAAATCTGTTCTTCCTGCTGTCTGCGCAGTACGATTTCACGGTCGCGGTCACGCTTGGAATACACACACCCACAGTAGTACTGCCGGTACATGTGATACTCCTTAGAAATTTCGGTCGACTTTTTATAGCCTTCCTTCTTTTTAAAATCCGAAAACAGATAACGGACACCAAAGGTATCTGCCAGTTCTGCTCCGATCTGATTTAACTTTTCCGCATTTTTCAGCGGACTGATGGATAGTGTTGTCGTAAAGAAATCAAATCCGTGCGCTTTTGCATAGGACGCAGCCTCAGAAAGCCGCAGCCGGTAACAGGCAAAACAGCGCTCTCCCCCTTCCGGGATCTCTTCCATGCCCTTTGCCATATCGTAAAACCGCTGTGTATCGTATGCACCTTCCACAAAAGAAACCGGATATTTTGTAGGAAACTCAGCAATAAAACGTTCCTGCTCCTTTGCCCGCATATGATATTCTTCCGGCGGATAAATATTGGGATTGTAATAAAATACCGTTACATGGAAATGTTCTGCAAGACATGCAATACAATAAGAACTGCACGGTGCACAACAGCTGTGCAAAAGGAGACTTGGAGCCTCCCCTGCCGTACAGTTTTCACGGATCAGATCTTCCATTATTTTCTGATAATTTTTTTTATTCATCTTTCATCTGTATACATCTGATTAAAAATTTCTTTTCCGGTCTGCGTCCGGAAAATTTGCTGATATGCCTGTTCAATTCCGTGACGATTGACGTCATCTTCATATAAATTGACCAGAAAATCTGCCTCCACCAGAATCTGATAATCCAGTCCTTCGATATTATCATATGTATGATGATGTCCGATCAGATAGCAGATACGGTCGATCAGATAATTTTCAATTCCCACATCGGAAAGCATTCTCTGTGCCACAATCGGTCCTTCCTGCTCCTGCAGCTTTCCGTCACACCGTCCATACTTTTCTTCTGCCGGACGGATTCCAATGTCATGGGTATAAGCGGCTGCTTCCAATATAAAAAGGGATGTCTCGTCAAGCCCTTCTTTTGTTCCGATGATTCTTGCGAAACTATGCACTTTCATGAAATGCTGAATCCGTTTCGGATCTCCGGAAAAAAAGGCGATCATCTGTAAAAACAGCTCATCCAGCTGTTGCCTGCTGTAATAACTACTGTCACTACTGTCCATTGTGTGTTTCTCCTTTATCTAACATCTGCAGTGCAAACGTCGCTGCAATGTAAACAACTGCACATAAAATAATCAATACTGTTTTTTTCCCGGCAACACCGGCACAAAGTTCTGCCAGAATAAGAAGTCCATGCACCCAGAGTTCCGCATGATGCAGCATCACTGCAATAACTGCCTCAATGATAACAAGCAGACACATAGGAACTACCGGAACGTTAAGGACTCTCACCCCTACAATCACCATAATTGCAACAATTGCTGCAAAGGCCAGTAATGTCGGTACCTGAAACGTCTTTTTGTTCTTGTCCATTTTTTACCTCAACCTTTATTCTTATTTTCTTTGTCTGCGCCCATTATACCAATTTCATGCCTAAGAAACAAGCACTTTTTAAAGTAAAAAAGACACGTTTTGTATCGGATACCCGATACAAAACGTGTCTGAAACGAAGCCAATAAGGGGACTCGAACCCCTGACCCACGCATTACGAATGCGTTGCTCTACCAACTGAGCCATATTGGCAAAACGTACTTGTATATAATACCAAAATCGATTCAGAAAATCAACTGTTTTTTCATAAAATTTATATTAAAAAAAGATTGACTTTTCACATGGATTCTGTAGAATAGAAACTGTTGAGTTTATAATCAGTAAACAAAAAATCAACTAACAATCATGTTTCATAAATTTACGGGAGGCATGCCATGGACATTGGACACCGCATGAAAGAACTGCGCATCCAGTACGGACTGACGCAACAGGAGCTGGCGGACCGTGCCGAGCTGACCAAGGGCTTTATCTCACAGTTGGAACGAAACCAGAACTCTCCGTCCATCGGAACTCTTCTGGATATCATCCAGTGCCTTGGTACGACACCAGCAGAATTTTTTACAGATGAAGAGCCGGAACAGATTGTTTTCAAACAGGAAGATTATTTTGAAAAAACCGACGAAGAAAAACACTGCTGTATTGAATGGGTCGTTCCCAATGCACAGAAAAACCAGATGGAACCGGTTCGTCTGACTTTACACGCCGGTGGACGGTCAGAAGTTTATCAGCCCCATGAGGGGGAGGATTTCGGTTATGTAATCAAAGGAAACGTCCGTATCCACTATGCCGGACAAAACCAGACGGTACATGCCGGGGAATCTTTCTATTTTAAAGCAGGAAAAAAGCATTATCTGGAAAACGCCTGTTCGACAGATGCCGTCATCATCTGGGTGACTACCCCACCAAATTTTTAAGAGGACAAACGTATGAGTAAACATTTAATTGATTTTATTGGAATTTCCAAATCCTACGATTCCAATCTTGTGTTGGATGATTTAAATCTGTATATCCGGGAGAATGAATTTCTGACCCTTTTAGGTCCGTCCGGATGCGGAAAAACTACAACCCTGCGTCTGCTGGGAGGCTTTGAAAGCCCGGACAAGGGACAGATTCTGTTTGACGGACAGGATATCACAGCTCTTGCAGCCAATAAACGGAAACTGAATACCGTTTTTCAGAAGTATTCTCTTTTCCCGCATATGTCCATCGCCGAAAACATTGCATTCGGCCTTAAAATAAGTAAGAAAAGCAAAGCATATATTCAGGATAAAATCAAATATGCCTTAAAACTGGTCAATCTGGAAGGATTTGAAAACCGTTCGGTCGATTCTCTCTCCGGTGGTCAGCAGCAGCGTATCGCCATCGCCCGTGCGATTGTAAACGAGCCAAAAGTCCTTCTTTTAGATGAACCTCTCGGTGCACTTGATTTAAAACTGCGCCAGAGCATGCAGTATGAGCTCATCCGTCTGAAAGAAGAACTTGGAATTACTTTTGTATATGTCACCCACGATCAGGAAGAAGCACTGACCATGTCCGATACCATTGTTGTCATGAATCAGGGATATATCCAGCAGATCGGTACTCCGGAAAACATTTACAACGAACCGGAAAACGCATTTGTTGCCGATTTTATCGGACACAGCAATATCATTGACGGAACCATGATAAAAGACGAACTTGTAGAGATTCTCGGTGCCCGTTGGGCATGTGTCGACAAGGGATTCGGCAATAACAAGCCGGTCGACGTTGTCATCCGTCCGGAAGATGTAGAACTGGTCGATCCTTCGGAGGGAACGCTGCAGGGCGAAGTAACCTCCCTGATTTTTAAAGGCGTTCACTATGAACTTGATGTCATGGCCGGCGGCTATGAATGGCTGGTTCACACCACCAGATTTGTTCCGGTCGGCACCAAAGTCGGCATCAAAGTAATCCCGTTCAATATCCAGATTATGCATAAGCCGGAATCTTCCGATGAAAAGGCGGTGGAGATCGATGCGTAAATTTAAACAGCAATTTCTTGCCGGTCCATACCTCATATGGATCATCGGTTTTATCCTCCTGCCGCTTATCATGATTCTTTACTATGCATTTACAAACGGCGATGGCAGTTTTACGTTATCCTATATCACAGCGATAGCAGATGAAACCAACCGCAAAGCCATGGGACTTTCCCTGAGACTTGGAATTATATGCACCATCGTGTGCCTGGTTCTCTCCTATCCGCTGGCAATGATTTTAAATAATATGAAAATCAAAAATCAGGGATTGGTTGTTTTTATCTTTATGCTTCCGATGTGGATGAACTTTATGCTCCGTATCCTGGCATGGAAACTTCTGCTTTCCAAAAATGGTGTAATCAACTCCATTCTCACAGGTTTCGGACTTTCCCGCATCAATATCATAAATACACCAACGGCAGTTGTCCTTGGCATGGTATACGACTTCCTGCCATTTATGCTGCTGCCAATCTACAACTCCATGACACGAATCCGTAAAGACTGGATTGAGGCGGCCCGTGATCTGGGTGCCGGAAATGTAACCATCTTTTTAAAGATTATCCTTCCGCTTACCGTATCCGGAATCATCAGCGGAATCGTCATGGTATTTGTCCCGTCACTTACCTCGTTTGCAATCTCGCAGGTATTAGGCGGTGGTCATGTTCTTTTAATCGGAAATGTGATCGAACAGGATTTTATGCAGGGTATGCAATGGAATGCCGGAAGCGGCCTTTCCTTTGTCCTGATGATCTTTGTAATCGTAAGTATGACAATTGTAAATATATTTGATAAAGAAGGGGAGGGAACATCCATATGTTAAAAAAATGTGCATCCCGGATCTATATGGTCCTGATTTTTGCCTTCCTTTACCTTCCGATTATTGTGTTGATTGCTTTGTCTTTCAACGATTCCCGTTCCAAGGTAAAATGGGGTGGCTTCACGCTCCGGTGGTATACCGGCTGTTTTCAGGACGAAAAGATTATGACTGCATTTGTCACAACTTTGCAGGTCACTTTCCTGTCCGCAATTATTTCCACACTGATCGGAACACTTGCCGCGCTCGGCATAGCCGCCATGAAAAAACGGCACCAGACCATTTATCTCGGCGCGACCAATATTCCGCTTCTGAATGCGGATATCGTAACCGGTATCTCCATGATGCTTTTGTTTGTGAAATTTATCGACCTCGGATTTGTGACGGTTCTTCTGGCGCACATTACTTTTAGTATTCCTTATGTTATTTTAAATGTGCTTCCGAAAATGAAACAGACAAACCGCAGCACCTATGAGGCGGCACTTGATCTCGGAGCAACGCCGCTGTATGCATTTTACAAAGTCACCTGGCCGGAAATCCGTCCCGGTGTGTTCTCCGGATTTATGATGGCAGTCACCATGTCACTGGATGATTTTTCCATTACCTATTTTACCAAAGGAGCCGGGGTCAATACCCTCTCCACCATGCTCTACACAGAACTTCGCAAAGGAATCAAACCGGAATTGTATGCACTTTCCACGATTCTGTTCTTTGCCGTTCTGCTCATTCTTCTTGCCGGAAATGTTTATCCGGGGAAGAAGCGTGTTGCAGCCAAATAAATTTTCCATTGGAATTTTATTCCAGCCGAAAGGAGTCCTATTATGAAAAAAAGAATTTTCTCTGCCCTCTTAATTTCTGCTCTGGCAGTCAGCGCACTCACTGCCTGTGGGGGATCTTCCTCTGCGAAAAAAAGCGGACAGACCTTAACCGTTTTAAATTACGGAAAATATATCGATGAGTCCGTAGTCAAACAGTTTGAAAAAGAAACCGGTATCACCGTCAAATACGAAGAATATGAAAGTCCGGAAGAAATGTATACCAAATACAAAGCCGGTTCCATCAACTATGATGTAATCTGCTCTTCCGAATATATGGTTGAGCGTCTGATCAACGAGGGCGAAGTTCTCGAAGAAGATTACGATGCCATGGACAACTACAAAAATCTGGATCCAACGATCCTTGATATGTCTGCTTCCTATGACAAGAATCACACTTACTCCGTTCCATATTTTTACGGGACTCTTGGCCTTCTCTACAACAAAACAACCATTGATGCCAAAACCGTATCAAGCTGGAACTGCCTGTGGGATCCTACCTATGAGGATGAAATCATCATGGAAAATTCCGTCCGTGATACGTTTGCCCCTGCACTGATCTCCAAAGGATATTCCTTAAACGATACCGATGAAAATCATCTGCGGGAAGCCCTCGACATATTAAAAAAGCAAAAAGATGATAAAATCGTATATGCCTACTATGTAGACGAGACAGCCGATGCCATGATCGGAGAAGAAGCCTCCATCGCACTGTGCTACTCCGGCGAGGCTGCACTGGCCATGGCAGAGAACGACAATCTGGATTATTCAGTTCCAACAGAGGGATCCAACCTCTGGATCGATTCCTGGTTCATTCCAAAGTCCTGCACTAACCAGACCAACGCTTTAAAATTCTTAAATTTCCTGTGCAAGGATGATATCGCAGAAAAGAATTTCGAATATGTGCAGTATGCCTCTCCGATTACATCTGTGGTAGAAAATCAGGACGCTGACGTAAAAAATAACGAAGCTATCAATCCTTCCAGTGACACGATAAAAAGATGTGAAATCTATAAAGCATTAAGTGATGATGATTCCGCCAAGTACACAAAGCTGTGGCAGGAACTTCTCTCTTATTAAAAAACCGAGAAAAATGATTGCAATTTCAGTCAAAACATGCTAAAGTAAATCCACGGTGTCTGGTCAACACCGTGGATTTTTCATCTTCGGAAACGGTCATTCCGAAATTTCCCATATATACATTTGTTTTCAATTACATATGAACTATCAGGAATTTTTAACAACGATCCGTACACAGCTTTCTCTGCGTATCGAGACAGGTGTTACTTTAGACATTCGTTCCTTTACCAAAAATAACGGAACACATTACGATGGTCTGGTACTTCTCCATCCGAAGAAAAACGTGTCACCTGCGATCTATCTGATGCCATACTATCATCGCTATCTGGAAGGGGTATGCCTTGAAGAAATCTGTGAAGATATTCTTCATACCTATCAGGCGCATGCCCCGGAAGAAAATTTTGACACGTCCTACTTTACCGATTTTTCCCGTGCCAGCGAGCACATCGTCATGCGTCTTGTAAGCTTTGAAAAAAATCAGGAACTGTTAAAAGAGGTTCCGTTTTTCCGCTATCAGGATCTGGCCGTAATCTTTTACTGTCTGCTCCATGCAAGTGCCGAAAACCAGGCAAATATTCTGATCCACAATCATCACTTAAACCTTTGGAAAACCGACAAAGAAACGCTCTACCGGCTTGCGAAGAAAAACACGCCACAGCTTCTTCCCCCACAGCTTACCCCGATGAGCAGTCTTCTCAAAGAAATGCAGCTCGTCGCGGAAACTCCACTCCCGGAAGCACCCCCGCCACTGTATGTTCTGACCAATACGTACCGGACCAACGGTGCAACCGTTCTCCTCTACGATGACATCTTAAAAGAACTGTCCGATTTGTTTGAAAAGGATCTGATCATTCTGCCAAGCAGTATTCACGAAGTACTGATTCTTGCCACCGATGAAAACGACAGGCAGAATCTCGACCATTACACCGCAATGGTAAAAGAAGTGAATGCCTCACAGCTTCAGGATGAAGAAATTCTGTCCGACCATGCCTACTATTACTGCCGGCACAGCCATCTGCTGACCATGCCGCAGCCGGTCTGCACTTCATAGATTATATTTCCAGACACAAAATCCCCGCAGAAAAAATTCTGCGGGGAACATCTATTACATTTCTACCAGTTTATCATATAGCTTCTCATATGCATGTGCCGATGCATTCCAGGAAAAATTGCGATCCATCGCACGATAGATCAGTTCTTTCCATGCGGCCTTTTGTTCATGCTCCACACGATACGCATATCGGACAATATCTGCCATTTCCTGTGCATTAAAATTCGCAAATGAAAAACCACATCCTGTATTTTCATATTCATTGTATGGTTCTACCGTATCCCGGAGTCCTCCGGTTTCACGTACGATCGGAAGTGTTCCGTAACGCATGGCAATCATCTGTGCCAGCCCGCATGGTTCAAACATGGAAGGCATCAGCAGCACATCACTTGCCGCATATATATGGTGCGAACGCTCCTCGGTAAATCCGATATGTACGCTTACCTTGTCCGGATACTTACTCTGATAATGGTGGAGCATATTTTCATACTGGCTCTCTCCGGAACCAAGAACCACCAGCTGTATATCCATTTCGGTTAAAAGTTCATCCAATACGCAGCCAATCAGGTCAAATCCTTTCTGGCTGGTCATACGCGATACGATTCCGATCAGGAAAGCATCCTCCCTGACTGGAAGCCCAAGTTCTTTCTGTAATGCAACTTTGTTTTCTTTTTTCCCACTCACTGCATCTTTTTTCGAATAATTTACCGAAATATAAGGATCTGTCTGTGGATTATATTCTTCATAATCAATTCCGTTTAAAATACCATAAAGGCGATCCTTTCGGGCAGTCATCAGGCCACTTAAGCCCTCTCCCCCTTCTACGGTCGTAATCTCATTTGCATACGTCGGGCTGACGGTAGTAATATAATCCGCATATACCACGCCACCCTTTAAGTAGTTTGCTTCGCCATAAGATTCCAGTTCATATGCATTGAAAATGTGTGCCGGGAGTCCTGTAATATCCATAATCTCCTGAATTCGCCAGCGTCCCTGAAACTGCAGGTTATGAATCGTAAACACGGTTTTGATTCCCGCATAAAAATTATCATCTCCAAATACCGTATGCAGAAACACCGGAATAAGTCCTGTCTGCCAGTCATTGCAATGGATAATATCCGGGGCAAAATCAATATACGGCAGACTAGCAAGTACTGCCTTGGAAAAATATGCAAACTTTTCCACATCTTCATAGATATTGTTGTATGGAGATTCTCCTGCAAAATAAAATTCATTGTCCACAAAATAAAAGTGAACACCATGATATTCCGACTCGAAAATTCCAACATACTGCCTGCGCCAGTTCAGATTTACATAAAAATGGCACAAAAATTTTAAATTTGGAAGAAATGAGCGATCCATGCAGGCGTATTTCGGAATAACTACCCGCACATCATACTCTTTTTTGTCAAAATATTTCGGAAGTGATCCGACAACATCGGCAAGACCTCCGGTTTTCACATATGGCACTGCCTCTGATGAAACAAACAGAATCTTCTTCATACATAACACTCCTTTACTTACTCTTCATCTGTAATCGTATTTTGTCCGTAATAAGAGCGATAAATTCCGAGTTGGTCGGTTTTCCTTTTCCATTGCTGATCGTATATCCGAACAGATCATCCAGCGTATCCATCTTGCCACGGCTCCACGCTACTTCAATTGCATGACGGATGGCACGCTCGACACGGCTTGGTGTCGTATCAAATTTCTTTGCGATCCCCGGATATAAAATTTTCGTAATAGAATTTAACATGTCCATATTCGTCACAGACATGATGATTGCCTCCCGCAAATACTGGTATCCCTTGATATGTGCCGGAACACCAACCTCATGAATTATCTCTGTGACATCCTCTTCCAGTGTCTGTAACGAGTACTTTTCCGGTTTCTTTTCCATCTCAACCGGTCTGCCAATTTCTTTTCGTACTTTGTTTTTTCGACGGTTGAGTGTCTTGATCCGGTCCAAAACAATATTCCGGTCAAACGGCTTCATAATGTAATAATCCGCTCCCCGCTCAAACGCGTCTTCGGTAATCTTTTCATTGCTGATCCCACTGATCATCAGAAATGTTGGCCGATTCTTTAGTGTATGATCTGCCCTGATCCTGTCAAGGACTGCCAGACCGTCCAGTTTCGGCATAATAATATCCAATAATACAACATCCGGTTCTTTTTCCTTGATCAGATGACAGGCTTCTTCTCCATCCTTTGCCATCCCGATCAGGTGCAGTTCATCATCACTGGTTACCATTTCTTCCAATAAGTCACGCATAACCTCGTTATCATCTGCAATTGCGACATTTAGTTTTCCCATGTAGGCCTCCTAGAATGTCAAATTCAGTCAAAAATAAGCATACCAGAAAGCACTGTCCGATTTTGTCAAAATTTGTCGATAAATACAGTTAAACTATATCACAACTGCCAATTTATTTCAATGTCTTATGCATTCTCTTCGAACTGGGAATTATACAGATCTGCATAAAATCCCTTTTGTGCCAGAAGCTGTTCGTGTGTCCCCTGCTCTATGATATCGCCATCTTTCATCACCAGAATCAGATCCGCATTTCTTATCGTAGAGAGTCGATGCGCAATGATAAAGCTGGTCCGTCCACGCATCAGATTATCCAATGCCTTCTGAATCCGCACTTCGGTACGGGTATCTACCGAAGAGGTTGCCTCATCCAGAATCAGAATCGGGTTATCCGCAAGGATAGCACGTGCAATTGTAAGAAGCTGTTTCTGTCCCTGGGAAACATTACTTGCATCCTCGTTTAACTCCATCTGGTAGCCACCCGGAAGTGTCTGGATAAAATGGTGGGCATGTGCGGCTTTTGCCGCCTCAATCACTTCCTCATCCGTGGCATCTAAACGGCCATACCGGATGTTTTCCATGATAGATCCCTTAAACAGCCAGGTATCCTGCAATACCATACCAAATGCATCCCGAAGCTCCTGACGGTTAAAGTCGCGGATATCATGCCCATCCACCTGAATGGCTCCGCCTGTCACATCATAGAAACGCATAAGCAGTTTGACCATTGTGGTTTTTCCTGCTCCCGTTGGTCCGACAATTGCAATTTTCTGTCCAGGTGTTACATGAGCGGAAAAATCCCTGATAATGATCTGATCCGGATTGTATCCGAAACTTACATGGGAAAAATCCACGTAACCATCCACATGGTCGAGATGCACAGCATGTTCAACCGTCAGTTCTTCTTCCTCTTCGTCCAGAAATTCAAATACGCGCTCGGAGGCTGCAGCCATCGACTGCAGCATATTTGCCACCTGCGCAATCTGCTGGATCGGCTGAGTAAAATTCCGGACATACTGAATAAATGCCTGAATTTCACCAACCCCGATGGTTCCGCGGATTGCCAGAAGTCCTCCGGAAATTGCCACTCCGACATAACCGAGGTTTCCGACAAACTGCATGATCGGCTGCATCAGTCCGGATAAAAACTGGGACTTCCATGCCGATTGAAACAGAATCTGATTGGTATCTTCAAATTTTTTGATGGTGCTCTCCTGCTTATTATATGCCTGCACCACCAGATGTCCGCCATAGACCTCTTCCACCTGTCCGTTGATATGTCCCAGATATTCCTGCTGTTGGCGGAAATATTTCTGCGAATGTTTGATAATAAACGAAATCAGGATGGCAGATACCGGAAGAATCACAAGTGAAATCAATGTCATAATTCCGGAAATTGAAATCATCATCACAAGTGTTCCGACCAGTGTTGCCACACTCGTAATGATCTGCGTCACACTCTGATTTAAACTCTGTCCAAGTGTATCCACATCATTTGTGATGCGGGATAGCACCTCTCCGTACGTGCGGCTCTCGAAATATTTCATTGGCATGCGGTTGATTTTCTCTGAAATTTCCTTACGCATGCGGTAACAGGTTTTCTGCGTGATTCCTGTCATGATCATTCCCTGTATAAAACTGAATACTGCAGAACAGATATACAGGCCAAGTGTAAACAATAACACTTTGGCAATATAGGTAAAATCAATAGATCCGGTTCCCGCGATCTTTTTTCCGAGACCTTCCACCAATGCATTCGTTGCACGTGCCATAACCTTTGGTCCGGCAACGGAAAAGACGGTAGACACCGCTGCAAAAATCATAACGGCAACAATCGCATACCAGTATCTTCCGAGATAACGAACCAGTTTTCCGATAGAGTTTTTGAAATCTTTCGGCTTTTCTCCCGGCATCATTCCTCTGCCCGGACCTCCCATCGGACCGCGAGGTCTTTTTGTACGTTGTTCTGCCATCTTATTTCACCTCCTCAGAAAGTCCCAGTTCTTTGGCAGACAGCTGACTTCTGGCAATCTGCTCGTAAACTTCGCAATTGTGCAGTAATTCCTCATGCGTGCCTTTTCCGACAATCTTTCCATCGTCGAGTACCAGTATCTGGTCCGCATGCAGAATTGTACTGATTCGCTGTGCGACAATGATCACGGTCGTATGTTCCGTCTTTGTCTCAAGTGCTCTGCGGAGTGCCGCATCGGTCTTCATATCCAGAGCGGAAAAACTGTCATCAAACACATAAATCTTTGGATTTTTTGCAATTGCTCTGGCAATGGCAAGCCGCTGCTTCTGTCCGCCGGAAACATTGCTTCCGCCCTGTGCAATCGCACTCTCATACCCATCCTGTTTGCTGTCAATAAACTCTGTTGCCTGCGCAATCTCCGCTGCTTCCCGGATCTGCTCATCTGACGCATCCTCTGCCCCGAAGCGCAGATTGCTTGCAATTGTACCAGAGAAAAGAACTCCCTTCTGTGGTACAAATCCGATATGTTCCCGCAGATCCTGCAATGTATACTTGCGGATATCCGTTCCGTCAAGCGTGATCTCTCCACCTGTCACATCATAAAAACGCGGAAGCAGGTTGACCAGCGTAGATTTACCACATCCGGTACTTCCGATAATTGCAGTGGTCTTTCCCGGCTCTGCAACAAAATCAATATCCGAAAGCACATCTTCCGTGGCTCCCGGATACCGGAAATTTACATGATGAAAGGCAATCACACCCTCACACTGTTCCATGGCAACCGGCTCTTTCGGATCTGTAATCGTACTTTTTGTGCCTACAACCTCATCTATACGCTCTGCAGCTACACCGGCTCTCGGCATCATGATAGACATCATGGTCAGCATCAGAAATGCCATAACGATCATCATTGTGTAAGTAATAAATGCCGTCATGGAACCAACCTGCATATATCCGCCATCAATCCGCTTTGCGGCAACCCACACAATCAGAAGCGTAATGCAGTACATGATCATCATCATTCCCGGCATCATAAATGTCATAACACGGTTGGTAAACAACTGCGTCTTTGTCAGATTGCGGTTGGCCTCATCAAACCGCTCTTCTTCCCGTTTTTCCCGTCCAAATGCACGAATGACATTTAATCCTGTCAGAATCTCTCTCGAAACCAGATTCAGCCGGTCCACGAGATTCTGCATAATCTTAAACTTCGGCATGGCAAGGGAGGTAAGAAGCATTACAAATCCAAGAATAACAAGCACCGCAAGCGCGATCACCCATTCCATTCCTGCATGGGTCTGTGCAACCTTAATCACACCACCGATTCCAATGATCGGAGCATAAAGAATCATTCGCAGAAATACTGCAGTCACCATCTGAATCTGCTGTACATCATTGGTACTTCTCGTAATCAGGGATGCCGTTGAAAAATGATCCATCTCTGCATTGGAGTACTGTACAACATTGCGGAATGTCTTATCACGCAGATCCCGTCCGATGGATGCTCCCACACGGGAAGCACAATATCCGACAACCACTGCCGCCATAACCATCAGCAGCGCAAAACCAAGCATCTTTGCTCCGGTGATCCATAAGTAATGTTTCTGAATGGCATCTACATCCACACCTGCATTTTTATCACAGGAGATCGCATAGGTCACACCCATGGATTTCAATGTAGAAGATCCGATCGCATCAATCTGTCCAGACACCTGCTTTCGCATCTTAAGAATCTGCTGATCCGGTACCTGGCCGGCTGCCAGTGCCTGCATCAGCTGCTTCATATCTACCTGCGTCCCATCCGTTCCCATTTTCCCCGTGAAAGCCTTCTCGTCAATATCGGACTCCTTCATCTGGGACATCTGATATACCATGACGATCGGCTCCAACAGAGACTCATCCATATCGTCAAGCGTATCCTCTTCACAATTTCTCACATAGTTTCCATCTTTTTTCGGCTCCTTATAACAGGCGGCAAATGTTTTCTTTTCCCTGCTGGTCATAAAAAGCTGTGCTGACACAAAATCTTCCTGTGTCATTTCTTCCGGAAGAATATGCTCCACTCCGCTGCTCATGATTCCGACATCGATAATATCCGATGTATACTGTGGCAGGGACAGATCACAAAATGCCTGCATCACAAGAAAAGCCACAATAACCAGAATCCATTTCCAGTATGGGAGCATGTTTTTAAATATTTTTCCCATGATTTAACTCCTTTTCATATGCATAGCTTTTATACTATCATGAACTGATTTCCAGAACAATTCCTATTATATAAAACTTTTCTTAAATTAAAATGAAATGTGTGGTGCAACCACGGGCACCACACATTTTATGTTCTGATTTTATACTGCAGGAATTACATAACCGGCCTTCTTCATTTCTTTTGTAAAATCATCGACAGACATTCCTGCTTTCTCTGCACCAATTTCCACTGTAATGATTCCATCCTGTACCAGGGATGCATATGCACGAATCTTTCCCTCGCGCTGTCCTTCGATTCGACCTTCCACACGTTCCTCATTCAATTCATCTGCCATCAAAACACGTAATGCCTCACACATGATCCTTTCACTTCCTTTCCATTCCCGTACTTTCTCCATGTTACTGTTTACAATGACCTGCAGCACGATATCTGCAAGATTCTTCTCCCTTCCCTCAAAGGTACTCGCCTGCAATAAATACTGGCGCAGCAACGATTCCTCCAGCCTGTCGGTCAGTGCCTTGAGCTGTACATGCATATCCACATCCAGTTCCGATGACGCTATGATCTGCACCGGAAACATCACTCCACTGACATAGTAAATCCCTACTGTTTCTTTTTTACATTCATACCCGGATTTTTCCAGTTCCTGCATCAGCTTCACCGGCTTCCGATCACGAATCAATGTAATGGTAATCTCCTCTGCCGGAATCTCATCCACATGATTTGGTAATACTTTATACAGGCACGCATACGCAACCGCCTTGTAAAAAGTATCAATATTCAGCTCATCCTTCGGGGATTTATATTCAAAAATATTGTGTTTCCGGAAGATCTTCCCGATTTCATTTTTTATTTTGCAGTCCTTCTTTACTTTTACAACCGTACAGTCAATCTGCAAAGGTTTTTCCGTAAGCTGGAACTCATCGGTAAATTCCAAATTTTCTGCATCCTCCAGCAGTTCCAGGCGCAAGGCCGAACAGAATGCCGGATGCCACTGCAGCTTTTGGGACTTTTTCTGATTCTCCTGTTGATTTTTCGTTTGTTCTTTTTCCAAATGTTCTCCTTATATTATATGTGGTTTTTGCTTTTATTTCAACGCATAAAAATTGCAGACTGTTAAACCCTGACCGTCAAACTCAGACCGTCAAAACCTGACTGTCAAAACCTGACTGTCAAAGGCACATCAAGGTTCACATCATTCACTTATGCAACAAAACAAATGGGATTTTCTGGCAGAAACTGCCACTGAAAAAAGATATGATTACTATACCATATGTTTATGACCGCTGCAAGAAAAAACATCCCGAGCTGAAAAAACAATAGGAAAAACAAAAAGCCATGCAATGGAAAAATCCAATACTGCATGGCTTTACAAAATTAATTTTATACCGCAGGGATTACATAACCTGCCAGCTTCATTTCCTTTGTGAAATCATCGACAGACATTCCCGCTTTTTCTGCACCTGTTTCCACGGTGATGATCCCATCCTGCACCAGGGATGCATATGCACGAATCTGTCCTTCGCGCTGACCTTCCATACGCTCCTCATTCAATTCATCTGCCATCAAAACACGTAATGCCTCACACATTGTCTGTTCACTTCCTTTCCATTTTTGCACTTTCTCCATGTTACTGTTTACAATAACCTGAAGCACAACATCCGCAAGATTCTTTTCCCTCTCTGTAAAAACGCTAACTTCCTGCAGATACTTCCACATCAGCGGTTCATCCAAATTGTCAGTCAGTGCCTTGAGCTGTACATGCAAATCCATATCCAGTTCCGATGATGCAATGATCTGCACCGGGAACATCACACCACTGACATAATAGATTCCGGCTGTTTCTTTCCTGCATTCATACCCATCACTACTTAATTTCTGAAGAAGCTTCACTGGCTTGCGGTCTCGAATCAGTGTAATGGTAATCTCCTCTGCCGGAATCTCATCCACATGATTTGGTAATACTTTATACAGGCATGCATACGCAACCGCCTTGTAAAAAGTATCAATGTTCAGCTCATCCTTCGGGGATTTATATTCAAAAATGTTGTGTTTCCGGAAGATCTTCCCGATTTCATTTTTTATTTTGCAGTCCTTCTTTACTTTTACAACCGTACAGTCAATCTGCAAAGGTTTTTCCGTAAGCTGGAACTCATCGGTAAATTCCAAATTTTCTGCATCCTCCAGCAGTTCCAGGCGCAAGGCTGAACAGAATGCCGGATGCCACTGCAGCTTTTGGGACTTTTTCTGATTCTCCTGTTGATTTTTCGTTTGTTCTTTTTCCAAATGTTCTCCTTATATTATATGTGGTTTTTGCTTTTATTTCAACGCACAAAAATTGCAGACTGTTAAACCCTGACCGTCAAACTCCGACCGTCAAAACCTGACTATCAAAACCTGACCGTCAAAGGCACATTAAAGTTCACATCTTTCACTTATACAACAAAACAAATGGGATTTCTGGCAGAAACTGCCACTGAAAAAAGATATGTTTACCATAGCATATCCCCACCTTCCTGGCAAGGAAAACTTTACGTATACTGCATATATGTAATTGCAAAACGTATTCTACCTGTGACCATCATAAAAAAGACACACAATGCGATACTCTCTCACATTGTGTGTCTTTTCTTAAATCCCCATACTAATCAAGCAAAAACAAATTCTGGGATTCCATTTTCACAGTAGTTTTTCCCACTCTTGGTGTTCCATCCGGATTTTTGGACTTATTGTTATAAATTTCAAAAACAATATCCCCTTCCTTCTTTTTGTTTTCCCCTGTCGTATCATAAATAAAGTAATACTCACCCATGTTTTTCAGATTTTCAAACACATATTTTTTAGGATTCTCCTTCGTTGCTTTTCCCTCAATCACCGTTCCGTCTTTTTTGTAAATTTTATCTACGTAAGTTCCATCTTTGTATTGGATCGAACAGGTCAGCTTCGTTCTGACGGTATTCAGTTCGACCGGGCTGAAGCGGATTTTTTCCTTAGTACCGTCAAGGTTATTTCCATATTCTTTCATCCAGTTCATCTTATACACCAGATTCGGATCACTTCCATTTCCGGACTCCTCTTTTAAAAGCTCCGCCTCTTCATTCAGGATCTCGACCATTGGTGGCTCATATGTGGTACGGTATGCGGCAATCATCGTATTAATGAAAAGTTTTGCCTCCATATCTCCATCTACCGTAGAATGACCTACTCCGGAATAAAAAACATTTCCCTTACTGTAAATATAGTAATTATTGGCGGCATCATTCGGGGAAGCCCCATAGGTGGCACCGGTTCCATCTCCGTTTGAAGCCGTACCCGCCCATGCACACGGATCTCCGTTCTCATTATCCGAAAGACAGTACCAGACCGTAACTTCCGGATCTTCCATGTCCAGCTGATACCACTGCCCATGCGTTGATGCAATTTTAAGTGTTTCGTCAATTTTAAACGGATATTCCGTAATCTGTCCCGTATTCGTCTTCGTTGCACGCGTTGTCAGGTCATTATTATTGTTAAATCCTGTCAATTTCACATTATCGTTACTCACGCCACAGATATATTCATCATTTTTATAACTTCTGATCATATACCGGTATGGGATGATCTGATCCGTATTTTTCTTTTCCCATCCCAGACGTTTCATGGCATAGTAAGTAAATCCCTGGGTATTACCAAGTGCCGTTGTAGAAAGTGTACCGTCGCTGCCAACGGTTGTCTGGGTCATTGTATCATACTTATGTTTCGCCTGATAAGCCAGCAGTTCCTTTCGTTCGCTCTCGGTCAGTTTCCCACTCACAGCTTTATACCGGTTCATTCCCATGACATCACGCAGATATGTATTGGCAGAATATCCGAAATCCCCACTGTTCACATTATGCATAGAAGTAAAATCATGCGTAAACAAAACACTTTTTCCAGAGGCGATAAAATATTTCAGGAAATCAATCGCACCGTTTTTATTCGACATATTTACCTTATGGAACGTATCGCCAAATCCCAGAATAAACATATTATATGTATGATACAGTTCCTTTTGTTTTTTCGACATTTTAGCTGGATTTTCGTTTCCTTTTTGGGCTGAAATATCCCTGGAATAATCATACACAAATTTCTCCCCGAAATAATTCTTCTGAAAATCAGAAACCGTAGTCGTTACCACGGTAATATGATAATCATTCAATGCATTATAATATTTCGTAAACAGCGTATTTTCTTCCAGATTCAGATACCCCTTATTATTAGTATCCGTATCCGGCATAATCTGAAGCACCTTAATCTCCCGTTTCTGTCCGGTCTGGTTTTTTGCAACCGAGCAGCCGGTACGTGTAAAATGAATGTCCGGATTATCCTTGCGGTATACAACAATCTTCCACTGGATCAGCCCGAAGTACAGTTTGGAAAGTTTTACCGGTGTAATGTTCTGTTCCCCGTCTCCTGCCGTAAAAACATCTCCCTCATAATAAACTTCCCCTGTATCATCCGCATCCCCGGAGCCATCCACATCTGCCAGCCCCTCTTCAAATTTACCATCCTGATTCTGGTCAATATAAACTTTACACTGATACTGTGCGGATGGCACATCCGTCACCTGAAAACCAAAATCAAGTTTTGATCTGCCAAAACCGTCCACATCCAGATAATTTGCCTGACTGTCATCTACGGAAACAGACGTATCATTTTTCCCCCCAGACGAAGTCGTTCCCTGATATTCATTTGGCAGTTTTGTAAACGTAATTTTCGGACAGACCTCTTTTACCTTTGCAATCAGCCCATTGCTATCTGACGTCTGGTAAATGGTTTTCTTTTCCTTCTTACTCTCCCTGACCAGATCTGCAAGGTTTGAACCGGCATCTATTTTATCGGACAGGCGATAGAGGTCATCAACCGCAACAACCGGATAACCGGCATGTAAAAAGTTCTCCAGTTCCGCTTTCTTAATCTTTGTAATGTCATTTCCCGGGAAACGGAGTGTCGTATCCTCTATAACATTATTTCCGCTTCCAGCCCACAGGAACTTGACCGAACGGCTTATGCCGTCTGACCTGCTATACTCTGCACTGGTCATTTTATCTCCGGTATGGAAATATATTTTTCCATTCATGGAAGTATCATTCCACACCGTCTGATTCTCTTTGATCCATTTCACGTTGCCATCTGCATCTTTATAGGTTACATCCTTTTCTACCAGATTGTAAGCACCCTGATCCAACCCAAGATAAATCATGTTGTACTTGCTGTTTAGATCCTCCGTGGAACCAATAAACTCTGCCGTAGTCATATGGGTAATCTTAATATCCCCGATAAAATTCGGAATCATAAGCTGGATATAACTTTTTTTCAGCGAGTACCCGTTCTTTCGGTCATAGCATGGCTCAATATCCAATATCCGCAGTTCTCCATCCACATGATCCTTTGATGTTTTATATCCGAGAATATAACGGACTGCATCTGCTGGTGTCGCTTTGGGATCATTTCCCGTAAATTCCTTAAAATCCGTAAACTTAGACTTCGGATCCGATGCCGGAACCGTTCCCGTGCCAAAATCCTGTGTGGAAGTTTTATCCCCTTTAAACACAAACAGTCTGCCATTTAAATATCCCTGATTTTCATCGGTAGAAATATTTCCGGCAGTCATATACTTCTCCCATTTATCCTGCTTCGTCCAGTAATGGTACCAGTTCTCGCCGATCACACGTCCATCCACATCGGACGGAAGAAATGTAAACATAGACCAGTATGTCTGCGCATCGCCCGTCTGTGCAGTAAACACACCAGTCTCAACTCCATTAATTTCTTTCTTTTGAATCAAGGCATCTTCTCCATCCAGATACAACCGCTGAAACAGTTCAGAATCCATGGAAAACAGCATGACTGCCAGTTTATACATATTATTGTTATAGCCCGTATCGGTATAAGTATAAATGGTTGGATTCATATTCCAGTCCAGAATATGAAACGTAACCGATTTTCCCCCACTTAAAGATCCCTGTGTAGCTATATACACCCCGGAATCCATAAAAATCGGGGCATAGTTCTCCTCCTGATTGATCTTCTTATACATTTTCTTGACAACATCCCAGCTGATATCTTTCGATCCATTAAATCCATCCGTATACGAAGAAACAGACGAATGCTTTCCGTACCTGTTGTGTTTTTTCCAGATCTCTCTGATATTATCACCCCCGGAATGTACCTTTGGGGAAACCACATACAGATCCGCATAATCTGCCCATTTCGGCTGTGCATTCAGCTCTTCCGGTGTAATCGTTTTAATAATCACCGAATAATTGTCTGCTTCCTCCTGTGTTTTACAGCCGATACTGTCCTTTAAAAAATAATCATTGTTTTTATATAGATAGTAATTCTCTGTTACATTGATATTATCCTTTGATTTATCACCGGTACTTTTTCTTTTTGTATAAATCCGGTCGCCCTCATTGGTAAGTTCACGATCCGTCCTTTCATCAAATGTCTGATCTTTATCATCCGATTTTTCGAAATCATTTACTGTATGCCAGATAATATTTCCATGATCCTGTCTGACAAACGATAAGCTTTCATTTCCGTCTTCCCCTTTTACAATTTTTTGGACAAACGTACCTTCCCCATCTTTGACGCGCTCATAGTATCCGGTATATTCTGCATCTTTCATGCCATCCTCACAGACACGCATATTTCCAGAATATTTTGAAATGTCCCCTTCCGGCTCATCCGGGAAAAAATAAGCCGTTTCCATTTCACATTTTGCACCGGTTATTGTTTTAACCGTATTAATATCAGCATTTCCATAACGCATATCTTCGACATTTACCGGTTCACATCCACTGATCTGGTATCCAAACTCTGCGTATTCTTCATAAGGCACAATTTCAAGAATCAGAAACGGATTTTCCCTGGTTCCAAGCTTTGCCGCTGCGGCATTCGCATCGTAAATGTTGCGCTTCGACTCCGGAATCTGCTCTATCTGGTCAACGACCCCTCTTGTCATCACCGGAAGTTTCTCATCCGCCTTTAATTTATTCCGGTACCCGACAACCCCAAGACAGACAACAAGCACCCCCAGCATACAGACTGCGGATGCAATTCTCTTTTTCCTGTTTCCGTTATTTTTTTTCTGCCGATGCCATCTTACCATCTTCAATACGAACGCCCCTTCCTTACCTGAGTACATTTCTCAGCTTGAATTCATTTTGTATCGTATACTTCTGTTCCAGATATTGCATATCAAAACAAACCGAAACGGATGCCTTTTCCGCGGAAGCATTTACCGTGCCGGCAAATGCCGTAACATATTCGCCGATCAGATGTTCCTGCACCTCATCCGTAGCTGCGGAAATCACCGTTGTATCGGTTTTTGGATCTGCCACAGCCATTTTCTTTGTATATAATTTCTTTCCACCTGCAGAAATCCAGATCACCCGCTTGCTTGCAGCCTCCGGGGCTGCGGCACCTGCCGGATTGGTTACCGACGGGGTGTTCGGAATCGTATAAATGGCGATCCCACGGACACCGGACACGGATGGGTCAAGTTCCTCCACCCGGTTTCCTTCCATCACCCACATGCCGATCTGCTCCATCAGAATCTGTGACTCCGACTGCAGATCAATCTGCGCAGACGCGTGGTTATAATTTTTGTGCGCCATTCCAAGGAAAAGCGTTGCAGCGCCTAAAATAACCGTTGAAATTGCAATCGCGATAATCAGTTCCACAAGCGTAATTCCCCTATGATCGTTCGGCACACTGCCACCCCCTTTAAAAAGTTACTGCTCCGTAAAATGCCTGCCGGTATCTTTCACCAGCCGGATTGTGTATGCCGGGACACCATCAATATAAATGGCATTCACATTTGTACAATCGTCATAAAATGCCGTTTTCTTATAAGCAATCTTAATAAATGTCCCACCGGCACCCGGTTCTGTCAGTTCCTCCCCGGTGCTGCTGTCCTTACGGATTTTAATTGTATTATTACACAGCTTCGTCCCGTCAGATGTCAGCTTTGTATCGTCAAAACTGCCCAGATTATCGGACAGGACACGCGTATAATATCCATTGTCCAGCTTGTAAATATACAGATAAGAACTGCCGGCTTTGCTCATCGTCCTGACCTGAAGCGCATCCAGCGAAGAATCCAGCGTCCTTACCACCTTCTGCGTATTGGCATAGTGCAGATGCCCGATCATCATGACAGACGTGCTTGCAAGAATGCCAATAATCGCAATAACGATAATGATTTCAACGAGCGTAATTCCATTCTGCCCCAAAAGTTTTCGTTTCTTCATTGGCACACCCCTTACCCGTTCTTCTTCCAATTATCATAGTTCAAATAAGAATCCAGATCAAGGTTTCCGGAAATATTTGATGCCGCAAGGGAAGAACAGCCTTTGAAAAACTGGGAAAACAGCGGAGTATCCCGTTTCTGGTCCTCGGTAAACAGCTGGGAAACCAAAAGCTTGTTTCCCCGTACCGAAGCATTGGAATCAAAAGAGATCACCCCACCGGAAATAATCATTCCCTCAAACTGGCCGGACACCCTGACATCCCCGGTTGCAATGACAATTCCCTTTGTAACCGTAGCTGGAAGTGCATAAGTTCCGGCATTTTCAATCAGGTATACATCTGCGGCCGGGGAATACACCGTTTCCGAAGCCGTCGGGGATGCCTTGTGTTTCTCCACCTCTGTGGTAAATGCACTCCGGTCAATCAGATAGTCAAACAGCGGATTTACCGTTTTGTCAATCACTTCATGCCCACTGGCATCCGTAGATGTCAGACGGACATTGTCTTCGGTCACTCCCTGCCCCTGATCCGTCAGTCCCAGTTCCAGCGACTTATAGCGCACGGCAAGCTTTGAACAGTACTTCCAGTATAACCCACTGCTGTCTTTCCAGTTGTCCGGCGCAATCGTATACGTTCCAACCTCCAGCATATCTGCAGAAGCCGCCCGTTTTAAAATGTCCCCGGAAAACGTCATAATCGTATTGGAATCCACAATCAATGCATCCTCATCCAGATAGATATTGGCATACTGTGCCGTTTTCCCCTGATTGTTCACATAATACTCGGAAAAAAAGTCATTCGCAGACTTCTCCGAATTAAAATTCAGGTAATAATAGACCCCACCAGGAAAATAATAGGGAACCACCTGCCGGCTGCTGTTTAAATATCCTTTCAGCGTACTTTCACTGATTCCGGTATATGCCGCATACTTCTTTTGATCCAGACTTTTTCCATCTCCCGACACATATTCCAGTGGAACATAATATGCCAGCTGGTTCGTCCGCGCGGAGATGGACTCGCCCATCAGAATATCCTCGTTACTGGCATCGAGCTTTCGCGAAATAAACGTCCGCCCTGCCAAAAGCAGGTAATTCAACCCTTTGATATCCAGATGGCTGCTTTTTCCATTGACCATCATGGCACTGCTAAACTCCGCCTTTTTCGCGGAATCCGGATCCTGTGCACCATAATTTTTCTGGAAATTATAGCCGTAATAATTGCCCTGCAAAGTCACGGAACTCCCCCTGCCAGCCAGTTCCAGATCATCCGCCACATACATATTTCCGTTCATATGGATAGAGGAAGCACCGTTTGTCCCGGCAGACGATGTCCTTATATTTTCTGCCCAGATCGAGGAACCACCGTCCCCGACCGTCAGGTCTGATCCGCTCTCCGTCACGATATCCCCGCGTGTAAGAACCGTCTTCCCCTTGATCGTACCGTTTCCGCCTGTGGACGCATAAATTCCGTCTGCCCCGGCATACACATTGCCATCCACCGTCACATTCTGTGCCCCGATGTTGATCTGTCTGTCGGCTATCAGCGCGTAACGCATAAACTCCTGCACCTGCCCCCTGCCGGAGAAATTCATCTTCGGAGTGGAAAACACCAGGTCGGTTTTGATCGTTGTCTCATAATCCTGTGCATCCTTATACCGGATCTGCACACCCTTTAACGTAAACGTCCCTGCACCGTAATCCACCTCATATTTTGGATCCGTGGCAGGAATATAACAACCCTGGTCTGCGGCTTCTTTGATGCAGCTTTTTACCGTATCCGTATCATAGCCGGAAACCCGGTACGCCACATTGCCGGAAGCGTCCATGGTATCCGATGCACCAACTGCCGGATCTGTGTGGTTTTCTGCAAACTGCTTCTGCAGCCCGTCCATATATCTGGTGGCAAATACTTTCTGCACATCCCCGCCGGAAGCAGAATACGTCAGGTAATTTTCAAGGACATCCGCATACGCTTTCTCCAGTGACTGCTCTGCAAGTTCCCTTGCACCGGCACGCAGATTATCCATCAGTTCATCCGCACTGTAGAAATTTTTCTTCGTGCCGCGTTCCACTTCCTTCATCTCAATATTGACAATCGTAATCTTGGTGATCACCACGGCAATCAGGCTTACCACAACCATCAGAACCAGTACGGCAAGCAGGGAGGCGCCACGGTTATCCTGTTTGAACCGGTTTCCTTTCATCGCTACTCTCCTTTCGACGTGCTGACCGTAATATAACGGTACTTTTCCTTATCCGGATTGTTTCCGCCCTTGCCTTTCTTATATACACAGACCGTCAGATCGACCTTTCGCACTCCCCCGCTGCTTGCCACCAGAGGAGCAACCGACCCAGCCGGCAGCTTAAAGCTGTCCTGATAAACGGCTCCCTTGTTGGTCACCGCAGCCGGATCATCCGGATACGACTTGTTGCCAAGGTTTGATGCCACAGACGGCATCGGGCATCCCTGCGGCAACACCGTCATCTTATAATCCGGTCTGATGCTGTTGACATCCGCAATATTCTGGCATACAAACACCAGCTTGGGATTCACACCGGCAGCGTATGTAACCTCCATCGTATCGCTGTCCTGTGCCACATGGTACATAAGATAAATATGCTCCACATCACGGATGTCTTCCTCTGCAAACTCATTACATTCATATACTTCCGAAGGATCTATGCCCAATACCTCATCGCCTGTTTCCCCACATGTATAGCTGCATGCCACCCGGACATGCGTGCTGTCTGCCGTAACCGAAAATTTCCGCTTCATCTTCGCCTGCAGTTCGCTGTCCCCAAGCGGAAGCGTCCCCGGATGTGCAGCAGCATATGTCATATTTTTTTCCGAAAAATACGTCATTGCTTCCTGCAGCTGGTTATGTTCCAGTGCCACAACATCTTTTGTGTCATCAATCCCTTCGATCTGTGGGATATTGGTATCATTTTCAGCTGCAGCCGTACTGACAGAAACCTCGACATCATACGTGCTGCCAGAAGTGCCTGCCGCCGCGTAGTACACATTCTCCGCCTGAAATGCGGGTGCCGGGGCAGCCGCCGGAGTCTCACTGAGCAGGGTGTAGCCCTTTCCTTCCAGATAGGGAACACGAAATCCTGCCCCTGTCGTCACCACAGCCAGCTCTTTTTGGGTTTTTTAAATTCTCCAGCACTTCCTGCGCCAGATTGGTTGCGTGCTGTTTGTCTGCCATCATCGCATTGTACTTCATGGACTGCGTAAAATAAGACAGCAGCGGAATGGAAATAATAGCAAGAATTGCCATGGCAAGGATGACTTCCAGCAGGGAAAATCCACCATTGTTATTCGGTTGTCTCTTCATCTGCGGGCCTCCTTCCCATCCGTTTTACGGTGCCGTTTCAAGCGATGTGCTTCTGCCGAAAATACTCATCACACCTTTTGACATATTCGGGAATACCGGTGGAACGTACTCTTTTCCGGTGTTCTCCAGATAGTACATATTCAGGGTCATCTCCCCGTTTAATTTTCCGGTGGAATCATCATAATTTGCCGTAAACTGTGAAATCGTTGTACGATCCTTAAAATTGTTGACATAAGCGATCATTTCCTTTAATCCGGCATAGCCTGCCTCATAGCGGATACCGATAGAGGCATAATATCCCCGAACCTCTTTTTGCTCTGGTCCTGTCGTTTCCTGTTCTGCTGCATCTGCCCCCTGTGTGCTCTCCTCACTCTGGCTTTCGGATGTAGAAGATGCCTCTGCATCCGGTGCGGTAGTGGAAGAAGCATCCGTTCCTGCAGCCGTGTCCGTGCCATCGGTCTGCACATCCACAGCAAGCGGCTGGTTCATGGTAAACGTAATGTCCGTAATATGGAAATCGCTGCTGTTATCCTCATACGCCTGTAACGACTCAATAGCCTTCTCGGTTGTCATTGCAGAAGGATACGTACTGATAATCGTCTTCTGCTTTTTTACCATCCGCTGGATATTTTCTTTTACCTTCGGAAGTCCTGCCTCCATCTGTTCCATCTGCTGCACTTTTGCCTGATCGGCCGTATTCTGTTCTTCAATCTTCGCTGCCTTGCTCATTCCCTTACTGAAAATAAAGAAATACGAACATGCCACTATGACAATCGCACAGAAAATGAGCAGCAGCCGCTTGTCGGAATCTGAAATTTTAATTCTATTCATTGGTCTGCTCCTCTCCTTCCACGCCGTCTGTATCGGTATCCGCATCGGTATCCGCAGACGGAACCGCTTCTTTTATGAGATGTCCGTCCTCCCCGAGAAATGCACCGGTATAATAAGCATTTAACGTATACGTCCACGTCGCCGTGCCGCTGTCTTCATCAGACTCCTCCGACATGGACGGAATCGAAAGATTTTCAAGCAGCGTCACATCCGCAAAATTCAAAAGCATCTGTCCGACCGTAACTTTCCGGTCTGCCTCCATATTCAGCGTTACCAGCGAACCATCCGTCTGAATGCTTTTTACATGGATGGTTGTCGGAAGTTCATTTTCCAGCTGCGCAATCAGCGGATACAGCTGCTCATTTTTCGTGATGGTGGCAAGATCCAGTTTCTCATACACCTGTTCCTCCGCCTGTACCCGCGCGTAATCGTCATATGTCTCCTGCACATAGGAAAGATCATTGATCCGTTTGGTCAGGTTGCGGTGCTCACGATAAGCCAGCAGCTGACGCACACCGGAACCGAGAATCAGCAGGACACTTACCAGTACTGCCCCCGCCAGAATCACATATGCCGTGTGCAGGTCGTTTTTTTTGGAATCTGCCACAAGCATGTCCTTTGGCCTGGCATCAATCGGATGAACCGCTGCACCGATGACCGAAAGGAAACCGACAGCCGTTGCCGCCTTCGGTCTCGTCCCGGAAGATGCCGCATCCGGTGTTACCATCCCCTCAGCCGCCTTATTTTTTCCGCTCCGTAAATCAATGACCTTCGTGAAATCAATTTCCTGCAGCGGAAGCGGAAGCTCCTGTGCAAACAGTTTGTGCATGCCTGCAAAACGGGAACCATCGCCAACCAGATAGACATTCCCGACAAATTCCTGTTTGACCTGGTTCTGATAATACTCAACCGCAGTGTTTGCAATGCGCAGATGATACCGCAGGGACTCTGCCAGATCCTCATATGCCTCTTCTGCCAGAGCCTGCTGGCGCTTCATCTCCTCCTGGTTTCCCATCTCCGGAACCGTCGGACGGTTGTATATCACATTGTGGTCTAAAAGGAAATCAAGTGCTTTCTCCTCATCGTCAATGCCAAGCACCGGATGGTCGATCACCGCTGTGATCGTTGCTCCATAGCCATACGGTGTTACACGCTGAAAGACCAGTTTTTTATTTTCCAGAATACTGATAACCGTTGCCTGTTCTTCCAGCTGCACGACCACGGCATTTTCCAGAAAACTGTCGCACAAAAGCTGTACCGTTCCGTTTCCGATATAGTCAAACGTCTCCACCTTAAGCCCTGCCAGCTCGGCAAAGGTCACATAGTTGTTTAAAAGGTTATCCGGAATTGCAACGAGAAGCAGCTTAAGCATCTTCTTTCCGTCTTCTTCCTCCACGTCCATCTTGCTGTAGCTGATGGTGTAATTGCTCACATCCATCGGGAAGTAATCACGGATCTGTGCCTCGATGATTCCCATGATCTTATTGTCCTTGACAAACGGGATCATGACCTCGCGGGTAACAACCTTAGAGGAGGAAAGGGTAAATACCACTTCCTTCTCATGGATATCGTGTCTGCTTAGTTCCGTCTTTAATGCCGATGCAAACGCTTCTTTGTCGCGGATATAGCCATCTTCCACCGCATGTTCCGGAGTACGGAACGCAAAGGCTTTATGTACCGGTGGATTTTTCTTGCGGTAATCGGCCAGTGCGACTTTTGTCCACCATACACCGGCCTCAATACTTACTACTCTTTTGACCATTTTCATTTTCTCCTTTATATTTTCTAGCAGTTGTGCTGGAAAATGTATGAAAGACAATTATCCCCCGCTCATATTCTCTTCGGGAAGAGGCTGTAAGAATTTTGGCGAAAGATTTTGCGTGCCGGACGCGACCGGACGACATTCGCCATCCGGGCTCATGTCGTCCTTTCCCGTACATCCGTGTACGGGAATCGCTGGGTACTGACAAAATTCTAACGGCCTCTAACCCTTGAGAAAAATCGCGTGTGCTAATTGGCTTTCATACATTTTCCATCGTTATGTTATGATGTAAAATTTAGATGGCGAATAGGAAGTATGTTCAAAATTCGCCACGGTAAAACAAATAACTTTATGTTTTCTCTAAACATTACTTTTTTGGCGGATTATACCAGATTTTATCTAATAAATGCCCATCATGCCGAGATACCAGGTCCAGAAACGGCTGCCCCAGAGTGCGGCGATGAATATGCCTGCCGAAAGGTACGGGCCAAGTGCAAGCAGGTTGTTTCGCTTGCTTACTTTCATACGGATGGTATGGATGACGGAGCCAAGAATGCATGCAAGAATAAATGCAAAAATAATGTTTTTTGCGCCTAAAAGCAGGCCTGCATATGCCATGAGTTTGATGTCTCCCCCACCGATTGCTTTGCCGGAGGAGAAATAATACAGGCCATACAAAAACAGGCTGACAATGACTGCCCCGATGATATGGGACAGGATATGCCGGAAATCATACACGGTCATGAGGATACCGAGCAGTCCCAGAAACAGGTTCTGGGAAACCGGTATCTGATAGGTTCTCTCATCGATGACCGCAATGACAATCAGGGCAGATGTCATGAGACAATACAGCACACTGCTGAACGTGAAACCGCCCGCCATGAAAACGACCACATACAGCACACCATTTAAAGCCTCGATTAATGGGTACTGTATGGAAATCCTAGCACCACATTGCCGGCATCTGCCCCGAAGAATTATGTAGGAAAATACAGGAACCATGTCCCGCCAGCCCAGCTTACGTCCGCAGTTCATACAGTGCGAGGACTGCACGATATTCTCTTTTTTCGGGATACGGAAGATCAGCACATTTAAGAAACTGCCGATGACGATTCCGTATAAAAATATAACAATATAAAGAAAAATCGTAAGTTGGGTTAGCATTTGTTTCTCCTAAATTATTCTAAACTATAATGTAGCTTCAACTTTCTTAATTGGATATTTTGGATCTGTTGAATATGTGACTTCTGTTTCAGCCTTATGGCTTCCAGCTGTAACCTTAAACGAAACAGCTGTAATATCATCTTTTCCATCAGCACCTAATGCAGCTTTAAATGCATTTAAATCTGCAAATCCTGAAGTCGAAATAATATCATCAGCAACCTTCTTTGCATCACCAGTAAGACCGGTAGCAAAAACATTAGGAATATCAAGATCTCCAGTTAACCCATTTTCGGAATATGCAGTAACACCTGCTGTTGAAATACTATTTAATACCTGCTGATCCTTTGCGACCTTTGACTTACTGATGTAAGGAATTACCTGTGTACCAACAATACCTACCAAAATTGCCATAATTGCGATAACGATAATCAACTCTACAAGAGAGAAACCTTTGTTATCCTTCTTTTCATTCTTTGCTTTCATGTTCTGAAGCAGTTCCATAATTTTCTTCATACCCTTTGTTCTCCTTTTTTGAATATATTTTTATGTATCTATCATCACATGTCTCATGGCAGACATGTAACAACCCTTCTTCTGCCCGCGGTCAGGCTCCGATGCTGTCGTACAGGCTGTACATCGGCATCATGATCGCAAGGACGATCGGCACCACAATAACTGCCATCACAATAATGATGAGCGGTTCCATTGCGGCAAGCAGTGCCTCGGTCGCCGACTCCACCTCTTCATCATAATATGCTGCGACTTTGTCGAGCATGTCTTCCATATTACCGGTTTCCTCGCCGATCTCTATCATGTGGTAGACCATCGGTGGGAAGACCCCAGAATCTGCCAGTGGCTTCGAGAGCGGGATTCCACGGCTGACCTCTTCGGTCGCATCTTTTAATGCCTGCTTAACCACGGCATTCCCCATCATCTCGGTCACAAGCCCGAGTGCATCCACCAGCTGGACACCGGAGCCCATCAGTGTAGACAGGGTTCGCGTCATGCGCGAGGATGCCGTCTTGATGCTGAGCGGACCAACCAGTGGTACCTTTAGAATAAATTTTCCTAATATATGTGCCCCGCCCTCTGTCTTTTTCCACGCATGGATAAATATGGCAATCCCTGCGATGATGGCAACAATAAAATACCAGCTGTGCACAAAGAAATCACTGACTGCCATGACTGCAAGCGTGATGCCCGGCAGTTTTCCGCCGACTTCGTCAAACTGGGCAGTAAAGGTAGGCACAATCTTAATCATCATGATGGCTACGACAACGATAATAACAAGAATCAGGATGACCGGATAAATCGCTGACTTGATGATCAGCCCCTTCAGGTGGGCTTCTTTTTCAAACTGGCTTCCCACACGGCTGAATGCTTTATCCAGTCCACCGGAGGACTCCCCGGCGGCAACCATCTGCACCATGAGGTTTGGAAAAATCTTCGGGTGCTCCGCCATCGCAACGGCGAGGGTCTCCCCGCGCTGTACGGAATCCCGCACTTCTGCGATTGCGTTGGCAAACTGTTTGTTCTCGGTCTGCTCGGATAGCATGTCGAGTGCCTCGACGACGGTCACACCGGCATTTAATACGCTCTCAAACTGGCGGCAGAATACGCTCATTTCGCGGACACTGACGGCTTTTCCGATATGGATTTCAAGATCTTTGTTAAATGCGTTGGCTCTTGCGATGGAAACGATGGTGTTACCGCCGGATTTGAGTTCTGCCGAAGCGACTTCCATGTTCATGGCCTCGATGGTGCCGGTTTTTGGTTTTCCATCGGCTCCGACCACTTCGTATTTATAACTTGCCATGTCTTAACTCCTTTTTAAAACAGCTTCTGCTGCATGTTTCCTGTATCCTGTGCATACTCTACGGCATTTGCCGCATCAATTTTGTGTTTCAGGTACAGGCTGAATAAGGAATCATCCATCGTCTGCATGCCAATCTTCTTGCTTGTCTGCATGATGGATGGAATCTGGTGTGCCTTATCCTCCCGGATCAGGTTTTTGATCGCCGGGGTACCGAGCATGACTTCAAATGCCGCCACACGGGATTTTCCGTCGATCGTCGGCAGAAGCTGCTGGGAAATTACCGCCTCAAGAACCGATGCCAGCTGCGAGCGGATCTGGTTCTGCTGGTGCGGTGGGAACACATCGATAATACGCTCAATGGTAGGTGCCGCACCGATGGTATGCAGGGTGGAGAATACCAGATGTCCGGTTTCTGCTGCTGTGATGGCAGTGGAAATCGTATCAAAGTCACGCATCTCCCCCACAAGGATGATGTCCGGATCCTCACGGAGCGCCGCACGGAGCGCATTTCCATAGGAATCGGTATCCAACCCGATCTCCCTTTGGTTTACGATGGACCGGTTATGCTTATGTAAATACTCGATCGGATCTTCGAGTGTAATGATATGTTCGTTCCGTTCTTTATTGATGACATCGATCAAAGATGCCAGTGTGGTGGATTTACCGCTTCCGGTCGGTCCCGTGACAAGGACAAGCCCACGCTTTTTCTTTGTCATCCCAAGGACAGCTTCCGGCACCCCGAGGTCCTCCGGTGTCGGGATATCGCTTGCCACGATACGCAGTACAGCCGCATAGGAACCTCTCTGGTGGAAAGCGTTGACACGGAACCGTCCCACACGCGTATCCGTGTAGGCAAAGTCCACTTCCCCTGTGGCCTCCATGGTTGCCTTCTGTTTCGGTCCAAACATGGATTCCACCAGTTCTTTGGTCATCGCCGGTGTCAGTTTCTCAAATCCGTCCATTTCATAAAGTGTTCCGCTGATCCTGCACTTCGGCCGTACCCCACGGTAATATGTAAGTCGGACGCATGATGCGCTTTTGCTATCGAAAGAAGCGTATACATTGACAATTCCATCTGTTTTGCTGCCTTCCCTTCCCTGTTTTATTTAATCCTCTTCGTCATCGTATGCCACACGCTGCACTTCCTCGACGGTGGTGATTCCGCGCAGTGCGTAATCAATGGCACTCATGCGAAGCGTTTTCATGCCATGTGTGAGTGCGATCTCCTCAAGCACATCCGCATTCTCCCCGCGGTTGATCGCCTGCCGCAGGTCTGCCGTGACCGGCATGATCTCATAAATACCGATTCTTCCATAGTATCCGGTTCCGCCGCAGCGGACACATTCTTTGTGCCCCGGTGTACGGACATTGATCCTTCTGGCGGGATCCTTTATGCCGAGTATTTTTTTCTCCCCTGCGGTTGCCTCCCGGACAATTCCGCATGCCGGACAGACCCGGCGCACCAGACGCTGGGCGATTACCCCGACCACGGAATCCGCAATCAGGTAGTTTTCCACTCCCATATCTGCCAGACGGGTGATGGTATTTGCCGAACTGTTTGTATGTAAGGTGCTGACCACCAGATGTCCGGTGATGGATGCCTTTACCGCAATCTCTGCGGTCTCCTGGTCACGGATCTCCCCGATCATGATGATGTCCGGGTCCTGACGCAGGATGGAACGCAGTACCGAGGAAAAGGTAAGTCCCGCCTTTTCGTTTACCTGTACCTGGTTGACCCCGTTTAAGTTCGCCTCAACCGGATCTTCTACCGTGATGATATTGACACCTTCTACGTTTAATTCATTTAATGCGGTATATAATGTCGTGGACTTACCGCTTCCGGTCGGTCCCGTGACGAGAATAAGCCCGTTCGGATGGCTTAGGATATGGTCAAATTTTTTTAATTCGTCCTCCGGGAATCCCAGATCCCGCTTGTCCAATGTCAGTGCTTTTTTCTGTGCGAGACGCATAACGACCTTTTCCCCGTAGACGGTCGGAAGCACGGACACACGGATGTCGTATTCCTGCCGGTCCACAATGCTGGTCGCACGACCGTCCTGCGGGCGGCGCTTTTCGGAAATGTCAAGTCCGCTGACAATTTTAATTCTTGCGATCAGTGCGGCATGCAGGCTGATGTCATGCCGCATGGCTTCGTGCAGCACGCCATCCACACGGAACCGGATCCGCACCTGGTTTTCCATCGGCTCGATATGGATATCGCTGGCTCTCCTGTGGACCGCCTGCTCGATGATCTGTCCTAACAGTTTGACAATCGGTGCCTGCTGGACATTGTTCTCATCGTTTCCACTCCCGGGATCTAGGGCTGCCCTGGCTTTTGCCTGTTCCTGCTTTTCCCTTGTATACTGTTCTGCCACACGCAGGGCTTCTGCATTTCCATAGTAGCGGTCGATGGCTGCCGCAATATCACTCGGGGTTGCAGCAAAACGCTCCACCTGACACCCGGTAATGATGGAAACATCGTCCATCGCCCGGATATCCAGCGGATCGCTCATTGCCACGCACAAAAGATTGGGATTTTTCTCATTGAACTTAAACGGAATCAGATTATACTTCCGCAGCACTGCCTCGTCCAAAAGCCGGATGATTTCCTCCGGGATGCGCAGGGTTGACAGATCGACACTCTGTATTTTCAGCTGTGCCTTCAGTGCCTCTACGATCTGTTTTTCGTCTGTAAACCCCAGATCTATCAGTACCACTCCGAGACGCTCTCCCTGTTTTTCTGTTTTCTGGACCTGTAACGCTTTTACCAGCTGATCCTGCGAAATGACTCCTGCATCCACAAGCAGATCGCCCAGTCGCTTCTTCCGGGCAAACCCTACCAACTTATCCATGTAATACTCCCACTACGTTAAACATTTATTATTTTCGAATAGTTTCGATCAATTAATGATTATTATAACCTTTTTTGTTCTCTATTGCAATCCTTTTTCATGTATAAAATATAACTTTATTGCATTTTACCGTTTCTTTTTTTGTGCAAATTTCACATCTAGGTCTTTTGTCCTATTTTATTTGCCGTCATTTCCTCCACAAAAATGCCATATCCTTTCGTTGGATCGTTAACAAGCACATGGGTCACGGCACCGATCAGTTTTCCATCCTGCAGGATCGGGCTTCCGGAGAGTCCCTGCACGATTCCGCCGGTCAGCTTCAGCAGGTTCTCATCCTCCACATGAAAACGGATTCCCTTATTTTTATCTCCCGGTGTATAATCAAGATCATCAATTACGATGCGATACGACTGCAGTTCCCCGGACGCATCCGACAGAATTACCGCATCCTTTGTCTGAATCTCCTGTTTGTAACCGACCGGACACAACAGACTTTCGTTTTTCTTTTCTTCCCGGAAGTTTTTCGTCAACGTGCCATAGATACCGATTTGTGTATTGCTGGACACTTCTCCGATCTGGTTGTTTTTCCCATAATAGACAACTCCCTCCAGCTCTCCCGGTGTTCCCCGGACACCTTTTTTGATACCGAGCACCTGTGCTTTGTACAGCCGGCCGTCTGACAGACGGAGCAGGTCTTTGGTCTGTCCGTTTCCGATTCCGTGTCCCAGTGCCCCGAAGTTTCCGTCCTGATCAAAATAGGTCAGCGTGCCGATCCCTGCCATGTCATCTTTCACCCAGAGTCCCAGACGATAGCCTTTGTGTTCTGCTGCCTCAACCGGCTCCACCGATACCTGAATCTGCTCGGCTCCACGCCACAGGGTCAACACCACCGGTTGTTCCCCGTACTGATTGATCCGCTCCATCAGTTCTTCTTTTTTCGTGACCACTTTTCCATTTACAGCAGTAATATAATCCCCCGGAAATACAATGTGTTCTGCCGGCTGCCGGCTGCTTCCGTCCACAGTTTCCACCGGGCCGGATCCCAGCACCAGTACTCCCTGGGCAGCCCCGTAAATGCCCACCACCTGTCCGCTCACGTATAAAGATTTTCCGTTCACCACGGAAACCTGCACCTCTTTCATGGGAAGGATGCCAAACAGATAGCAGGTCAGTGTATATTCCCCCTGCTTCAGCTGGCTGCACGTTTCCACTGCCCGTTCCTGCTTCATTGCCTGAAACGTCCGCTCCCCGATCTGTGCCATAACGGATTGCGGTTTTGTGGACATTGCCAGTGTGACCGGAATTTTTTTGTCCAGTTCCAGTTTCTGCCCCTCCTGCACGTATACATGATCGGGAATGGCATGTATCATGGTGGCATAGGCAAAGCAGCACAGCGCCAGAACATAAATACAGATAATATTTTTGAATATACGCATATAAAAAGACCGCATGCCAAAGGTTCTCCTATCTTCTCGGATACCTTTAGTATGCGGACTTTGGTTTTATCTATTCGTATTTTTCTGCCAGACGTTTCATCTCGCGTGCGCTTTCTAAAACCGTATCCGTGATCTCCACGCCGCCAAGCATCCGCGCCAGTTCCTCGATACTTTCCTCTTCCCGCAGCGGATGAATCCGGGAAACCGTGGACGCATGCTCCACCGATTTTTCAATCAGGAAATGGGCATCTGCCATGGCAGCAATCTGCGGCAGATGAGTGATGCAGATGATCTGGTGCGTCTTTGCCAGCAGTTTCATCTTCTGCGATACCATCTGTGCCGTACGCCCGCTGATTCCACTGTCAATCTCATCAAAGATCAACGTCGGAATCTCATCCGTATCCGCCATGACGGTCTTGACCGCGAGCGCAATACGGGAAAGTTCTCCGCCGGAAGCGACCTTTCCCAGAGGCTTTAACGGTTCTCCCGGATTGGTGGAGATCATAAATTCTGCCTCATCCCAGCCTCCGGCACTGTACTCCGTCTTCCGGAATTCCATCGTAAACTGCACATCTAAAAAATTCAGATCTTCAAGTGCCTGTGCAATCGCTTTCGTCAATCCCTTTGCCGCTTTCTTCCGGATTTCGGAAACCTCTGCACACAGTCCGTCCAATTCTTCTTTCTTCCGGTTCATGGAAGTTAAAAGATCATTTAAGTATTTATCATAATCCTGTAATACGGCAATACGCTTTGTTTTTTCTTCCGCTGACTGCAGAATCTCTTCCATCGTATTTCCATACTTGGATTTCAGGTGATTGATCTCATCAAGCCTCTTTTCGGTCTGATAAAAGACTTCGTCATCAAATTCCTCCCCCGACAGGTAGGAAGAAATCTCATGATTGAAATCGCTCAGCAGATTATCAATATCGGTAAGCATCTGTTCCATCTGCGCAATGCGCTCCTCATATGCCGAAACCGAACTGACTTCCCGCAGGGCACGGCTGACGAGTTCCGATGCATTCTCTCCGGTACCGCCGTCTCCCCCGGTAGCTGCACCGGCAGCCGATATGGCATCCATGATCTTTTTTGCGTTTGCAAATCTGCGATACTGTTCTTCCAGCCGGGTATCCTCCCCGACGGAAAGCTGTGCCTCTTCGATTTCCTTTACTTCATACGCAAGAAACGACAACTCTCTGGCGCGCTCCTCGGTATCCAAAGACGAGGACTCCCACTCTTTTTTCAGTTTCCGGTATTCCTGATAACAGGCGGCAAGGCGCTCCTTTTTTTCTCCCAGCGCGTCTTTTGCATAGGCATCGAGGATTTCCAGATGTTTCTTTTTGGAAAGAAGGGACTGGTGCTCATGCTGTCCGTGAATATCGATGAGCAGGGACGCCACCTCTTTTAACCGGGAAGCAGACACTGCTTCTCCATTGATCCGCGCAATTGCCCTTCCGGAAGTTATCTTACGACTTAATATTACTGTTTCATCCTCTGTTTCTATGTCCAGTTGCCGGATCGCATCAAGAACCTTTGGGTTTTCAACCGAAAAGACCAGCTCCACAAGTGCGGTCTCTTCGTTATCCCGGAGCAGTTCCTTTGGAACCTTCTCTCCGAGTGCCAATGCAACCGAACCAATGATGATGGATTTACCGGCACCGGTCTCTCCTGTCAAAATATTAAGTCCTTCTTTAAATTCTACCTCTGTTTCTGTAATAAGAGCGAGGTTCTTCACATGTAGATTTTGTAACATACATTCTCCTTCTACTTTTCCGAAGCATTTTTATTACTGTTCTACAATTTTCCGAAGCTTTTTCATGATGTGCACCGCGTCATCGGACGTACGGATCACACACAGAATCGTGTCGTCTCCCGCAAGTGAGCCGACAATCTCCTGCATACGCATGGCATCTACTGCAGCCGCAACGGCTCCCGCCATACCGGACACGGTTTTGATCACAACAATATTTTCCGCAGCATCCACGGACAAAAATCCTTCCCTGAGAACCCTTGCATATTTTTCCATCATATTGGAATCCGCGTCCGTAATCACCGCATATTTTTGTCTGCCGTTGTCGGTCGAAATCTTTGTCAGCTTCAGTTCACGGATATCACGGGATACGGTTGCCTGGGTAACCTGAAACCCTTCTTTTTCGAGATATGCGGACAATTCTTCCTGTGTTTCCACATCTTTTTTCTGAATCAATTCGAGTATCTTTGCCTGTCGTGTTGTTTTCATATGTCCTCCTTTGCGTCCTACGGTCTCATCTTTTTCCTCAGTATTTCCAGGAAACTCTGGTTACTGATTTTGCAGATCCAGATGGTACTTTGTGCCTGTGCAATCCGCACACGGTCTCCCACGTGCAGATGCTCCGGTGTGTCCCCGTCAAAGCTGACACATGCCGTCTCGTCCTTTTGAAACCGTCTGCTTCCCATCTCGATCTCCACAACATCCTCCGCTCCAAACACAATGCTTTTAGAGTTTAAGTCATGTGCATTGATCGGTGTCAGAAGAAGTACCCTTGCTTTCGGGTCCACGATCGGACCTCCGGTGGAAAGATTATACCCCGTGGAACCGGTCGGTGTCGCAACAATCACGCCATCTGCGTGGTAAGTTGTCAGATATTCCCCATTGACATACACATTTAAAAGCAGCATGGACAGATCCCCGGACCAGTGGATCACGACATCATTCAATGCCATATGTGCGCCGTTTCCGCCAATTTTTTCGCCGGTCAGAACAATCCGCTCTTCCATGATGCAAGCATCCTGCATCAGACAGTCGATGGCATGAAATACGGTAGCTTCCTCAAGCTCACACAGATACCCCAGCGTCCCAAGGTTGACACCGATCAGCGGAATCTGCAGCGCCTCCACCTTGGTTGCTGCGCGGATTAACGTGCCGTCTCCGCCGAGAACAAGGATACATTCCGTGTCTGCCGGAATCTCGGAAAGTGCAAAATCTTTCTGGTTATCATCCTCCACATTGCTGACACAGATTGCAGCACTGCCGCCCTTTTGTTGTATGTACGAGACAATTTCGTTTGAGAGTGTCAGATCACGATCTTTGTACCGGTTCGTGATCAGCATAAATTTACGCATCTACTTATCCAATTCTCCGTGTGCTGCTTCCACAACTGCGTGAATATCCACGGATTCCTCCTTTATTGCTTCGTCCGATTTTTCAATATGCACGAGATACTCGATGTTTCCCTCCGGTCCCTTGATCGGTGAGTATTCCAGATGGTGTACCGAAAATCCGTTTTCCAGTGCAAAGGTAATGATCCTCTCGATCACTTCCTCGTGAACGGCCTTATCACGTACCACGCCTTTCTTTCCCACTTTTTCCCGTCCGGCTTCAAACTGTGGTTTGATCAGACATACCATCTGTCCGCCGTCCTTTAACAGTGCGCGTGCCGCCGGGAGCACTTTGGTCAGGGAAATAAATGAGACATCCACCGAAGCAAAATCGAGCACATCATCGATATCTTCCGGTGTGACATAGCGGATGTTTGTTTTTTCCATACAGACAACCCTTGGGTCCTGGCGCAGTTTCCATGCAAACTGGCCATATCCCACATCGACGGAATACACTTTCTTTGCCCCGTTCTGCAGCATGCAGTCCGTAAACCCGCCCGTCGAAGCACCGATGTCCATGCACACCATGCCATCTAAGGAAATGGAAAAATGTGTCATCGCTTTTTCCAGTTTCAGACCGCCGCGGCTGACATATTTCAATGTATTTCCGTGGATCTCAATCGGAGCATCCTCTGCAAAAGTGCTTCCCGCCTTATCCTCCCGGTTATTGTTGACAAATACATTGCCTTCCATAATCATGGTCTTTGCCTTTTCCCGCGATGGTGCCAGACCACGTTTTACAAGAAGTACATCCAATCGTTCTTTCATAATTCCTCCGGTAATTCTGCTAATATTTTTTCCGTCACGGAATCTGCATCCAGTCCCAGTGCTTTTTTTAATTCGCCAACACTTCCATGTTCCACAAAGCAGTCAGGAATTGCAATCCTGAGGACCTTTGTATGCAGTGCTTCCTCCTCCAGAAATGCAGCCACATGCTCTCCAAATCCCCCGCTTGCCACATTCTCTTCCATCGTCACAAGAAGCGGATGGGATTCTGCCAGTTTCCGCAGGCAGTTTTTATCCAGTGGCATGGCAAATCTTGCATTTACCACCGTTACCCGGATTCCTTTTTCTGCCAGTTTTTTTCTTACCTGCCAGGCGGTTTCCACCATCGAACCGATTGCAAAAAGTGCAGCGTATGTACCCTCGGCGAGTACTTCCGCACAGCCTTTTTGAATCGGTGCCCGCTGATCTTTCCAGAGATCGCAGGCTTCTCCGCGCGGATAACGGATCGCCACCGGTTCCTCTGCAGCAATCGCATACTTGAGCATATCGGAAAGCTCCCATTTGTTTTTCGGAGCCATAACCGTCAGGTTCGGAATACTTGACAGATACGACAGGTCAAAAATTCCCTGATGCGTGGCGCCATCCTTTCCGACTAATCCTGCACGGTCTACGGCAAACACAACCGCAAGATTCTGTGCACACACATCATGTAATACCTGGTCATAGGCACGCTGTAAAAAGGAAGAATACACCGCAAATACCGGTTTGAGTCCCGCCTTTGCCATACCGGCCGCAAACGTCACCGCATGCTCCTCTGCAATTCCCACATCAAAAAAACGTTCCGGAAAAAGATTTTTAAATCTCTTTAAACCGGTTCCGTCTGCCATCGCTGCGGTAATCGCAACCACCTTCGGCTCCCGCTCCCCCATTTTGCGCATGACTGTGGAAAACACATCCGTGTAATGCGCTTTTTCCTGATGATACAGCGGAACACCGGTGTCAATGTCAAACGGTCCCGTTCCATGGAAGCGCGCCGGATGACGCTCGGCAGGAAGATATCCCTCTCCCTTTACCGTGCGTACATGAACCAGCACCGGACCGCGCACACGCTTTGCCTCCGCAAGCACTTTTCGGATTTCTTTTATGTTGGTGCCATCCACCGGGCCTAAATAGGTGATTCCCATATTTTCAAAAAACATTCCCGGAACAAACAACTGTTTGATACCGCTTTTGGCATTCCGGATCCGTTTGACCATCCGTTCCCCCACAACCGGAATCCGGTTCAGTGAATTTGTCACACCGTCTTTTAAATCCAAATATGCGTCCGAGGTGCGGAACGAATTCAGATACTGGTTCATTCCTCCCACATTTTCGGAGATCGACATCTGGTTATCATTTAACACAATAATAAAATTGGTTTTCATGCGGGAAGCATTGTTCATTGCTTCGTATGCCATACCGCCGGTCAGTGCCCCGTCTCCGATCACAGAGACCACATAATAATTGTCACCGGTCAGTTCCCTCGCCTGCGCCATGCCAAGTCCTGCGGAAATGGACGTGGAGCTGTGCCCGGTATTGAATGCATCCGCCGGATCTTCCTGTGTCTTTGGGAATCCGCTCATCCCGCCATACTGCCGTAAAGTGGCAAACCCCAACTTACGCCCGGTTAAAATCTTGTGCGTGTAGGACTGATGTCCGACATCCCAGATAATCCGGTCTCTCGTCAGGTCAAATGACAGATGAAGCGCCATCGTCAGTTCAATCACACCCAGATTCGATGCCAGATGTCCTCCGGTTTTTGCAATATTTTCCACCAGAAAATCACGAATTTCTTCCTGTAGCTCTGCCAGTTCTTCCTCGTTTAGTTGTTTGATATCATTTACTTTTTTTATCCGATCTAAAACCATGTTGCCCTCGAAAAATTAATGATCCCTGTTGATCAAATAGAAAAACAGGTCATGCAGAAACGTATGCTCTCCTTCAAATTCATCCAGTATCTTTATTGCTTCCCCGGAAAGCCGCTCTACATCCTTTTTTGCCTGCTCCAGCCCCTCAAATGTCACATAGGTTGCCTTCTCATTTTCCGCATCACTGCCGATCGGCTTGCCGAGTTTTTCAAAAGATCCCGTGACATCGAGAATATCATCCTGAATCTGAAAGGCAAGTCCCAGCTTTGCTCCAGCTTCCTGCATACGCGCAACCGACACTTCATCCGCGCCTGCCAAAATGGCTCCGATCATAAGCGATGCTTCAATCAGCGCTCCGGTTTTTAACCGGTAGATAAAGTCCAGCCGGTTGCGGTCGATGGTCTGTCCGGTTTTCTCACTCTCCACATCCACCACCTGGCCGCCGATCATTCCGTATATACCCGCTTTTTGTGCCAGCACGGAAAAAGCCCTGACAATTCTCCAGTCTCCTTCGTTTCTGGTCAGTGCTGCTGCCACGGTCTCAAACGCATAATTTAAAAGCGCATCCCCCGCAAGAATTGCCATTGCTTCCCCGTATACCGCGTGGGTTGTCTTTTTCCCACGCCGGTATTCATCGTTATCCATCGCCGGAAGATCATCATGGATCAGTGAATAAGTGTGGATCATCTCAATCGCCGCCATAAAATCATCAATTGCCGGATTCGTTCCGTCAAACATCTGGTAAGATGCTTCCATCAGCATCGGCCGCAGACGCTTTCCGCCTGCAAAAACACTGTATTCCATGGCATCGAGCACGGTCTGCTGAAACCCCTTTTCCTGTGGCAGAAACGGTGCGATCCGTGCTTCAATGTCTGCCGCCCTGCGTTTTATTTCCTGTCTGATCTCCATCAGAATTCCTCCAATTTTCCATCCTGGTTCAGTACAAGCATTGCCTTTTCTATCGTATCCAAAGACTGGCCGGCTGCTTTGATCTGTTCCAGTCCCTCTTTGTATAGAGCAAACGAACGGTCTAACGTTACGTTTTCGTCTTCCATCGCATCAAGTATGGCATCGATCTTTGCAAACCGTTCCTCCAGTCCCGGTTCTTTTTTTCTAATTCATCACTCATTTTTTACTCCTCCGGCTGCCTGAATTTCTGTCACTGCTGCCGTCAGTGTGCCATCCAGCAAATGGATCTGCACGGTATCTTTTTCCCTGATCTGGTGGATGCTCCGCAGTGCCTGATGGTTCCCATCCTCCACGAATGCATACCCGCCACTGAGTTTCTTTACCGGGGAATAGCTCTCCAGCGTGCCTGCCAGAAGTGCCAGGCGGTGTCTGCGCTCACGCAGCAGTTCCTCCATGCGTCCAGTCAGTTTTTCTTCATACTCTGCCACTCTTCGCCGGTTTTCATTCATCCGCTGCTGAGGGCTGAGATAGTGCAGGCGCATCCTCTGGTGCTCCAGATGGTTTCTTGCCACGGTTACTTTCCTTTGGAGTTCTTTGTCCATCTGCTGCCGCATGCCAAGCAGTTCCTGCATTGCCTGCCGGTAATCAAACACCGCCAGCTCCGCTGCCGCAGACGGAGTCGGTGCCCGCAGGTCTGCGACATAATCTGCAATCGTAAAGTCCGTCTGATGACCGACAGCGGAGATCACCGGAATCCGGCAGTCAAAAATGGCCCGTGCCACCATTTCTTCGTTAAATGCCCACAGATCCTCTATAGATCCACCGCCCCGTCCGACAATGATTACATCCACGCCGATCTGTTCAAGTGCATGAATTCCATGGACAATTGATGCTGCCGCACCCTCTCCCTGCACCAGGGCCGGGCAGAGAATCAGCTGCACATACGGGTTCCTGCGCCCTGCAATATTGCGGATATCCTGAATCGCTGCCCCGGTCTCTGCCGTAACAATCCCCACGGTTTTTGCATAGGTAGGAATGGGCTGTTTGTATTCCTCCGCAAACATTCCCATCTCTTCAAGCTCCCGCTTTAACGCTTCAAATTTCAGATACAGATTTCCCTCTCCGTCCCGTTCAATCGTCCGTGCATAGATCTGGTATCTGCCATCTCTTTCATACACTTCCACGGAACCGGTCACAACCACGCGGTCGCCCTCTTTCATCTGGAATTTTAATCCTTCCCTGCGGTTTCCCGCAAACATGATCGCGTTTATCGTTCCGTCTGCATCTTTCATTGTAAAATAAATATGCCCGCTGGAGTGATACTTACAGTTAGATACCTCTCCCTTGATGCTGATATGGTGCAGCATAAAGTCCTGAGCGAACATATTTTTAATGTATTTATTTACCTGCCCTACCGAATATACATGTTTCATCATTCTGCAAACTTTGCAAGAATTCCATTGACAAATGCCGGTGAATCATTGGTTCCGTATTGTTTTGCCAGTTCCACAGCCTCATTGACCGCAACCTTAAACGGAATCTCATCATCGTAGCGGATCTCATATACCGCCAGACGGATCAGTGCCAGATCTACTTTGCCCATACGGGTTGTCTTCCAGCCTTTTGCGACTTCGTTGATTGCCTCGTCAATTTCCGTCAGATGATTGTAGATATCACGATAACGATCAGCGATATATTTGAAATCCTGATCCGTTACATGATCCACTTCCTCGCCAAACAATACCAGCTGTTCTGACAATTCTCCCGCATCAAAAAATTCTACGCGGAAAAGCATCTTAAATACATTTTCTCTTAACTCTCTTCTTGTCATCTTCTCTCCTCGCTCAAAAATAAAGGATGTCTTTCGTTCAGACATCCTTTATTATACCATATTCTGTTTCGAATACAAAGATTTAATTGTCAGTTCCCATATCAACACTTGCGATACGGACATTGACAACAGCGACTGTCAGACCTGTCATATTCTCAATGGCAGCCTTTACTTTATCCTGTACCTTGGCAGAGACATCCGGGATGCTGTAACCATATGCAATATTGATGGCAACATCAACCTTTACTTCATTGTCCATAATTTCAATCATGATTCCCTTGGAAAGGTTCTTCATGCCAAGCTTGCTGACAATTTCGTTTGTGATGTTTCCCGCCATGGAACTGACGCCATCTACTTCTGTTGCTGCAAGTCCTGCAATGATCGCAACGACTTCATCTGCGATACGGACATCCCCGACAGGATCTGATTTTATCTGAACTGTTTTTCTGCTATCAGCCATAATACAATTGCCTCCTCAGTATTTTATCTTTGCTTATTATAACAGACTCTGTATTATTTGGAAAGCATAAAATTATACGACCTGCCCCTTGGATACATATACCTGATACGACTCATTTCCGGTCAGTGACTTGCCCTCTGTGACACGTTACATTCTTGTCGGTAATCACGTATTCCACGCTTGCATTATCTTCCACTACGGTATCCTGCATCAGCACACAAGTTTTTCACTTTTGCGCCTTTTCCGACGTGAACGCCTCGAAACAGGACGCTCGTTTTCGACTTCTCCCTCGATCACACATCCATCGGCAACCATAACATTCTTTGCTTTGGAACCGTTGATATAACGGGTCGGGTTATCGTCACGGATCTTGGTGTAAATCTGATTTGGAGAAAACAGTGCATTTAAGTTTTCTTCCTGTAACAGACGCATATTTTCTTCAAAATAACTCTGGGTATCATGGATATTGACCACATAGCCATCGTAGCAGAACCCGCGGATATCCAGCCGGTCAATCTGCTTGTCCAAAAGGTCACGTACAAAGTAAGTATGCCCATGTACATACGCATCATCTATCATATGGATCAAAAACTCGCGTTCTACCACATAAATATTCATGCTGAAATTCATCTCCCCCTCTTCGGTCGGGTTGATGTAAATCTTGCTGACGCGGTCTCCGTTCATGCCGAGTGCATAGTACAGATCCATGCGGTCCCTGCTCTGACGGATAAATGCCTTCGGAATTTCCTGCTTGCGGTACATCATGGTCACATCCGCACCACTCTTGATATGCGCATCTAAAAGTTCATTAAAATCAAAATTGATGGCAATATTTGCATCGGTCATAATGACATATTTCTGTGGCTGCTTTAACAGATATCCGCGCAGACTCTCAAGTGCCTCGATGCGTCCCTCGAATACCTTTACCTGTTTCTGTGCGAACGGAGGAACAATATTCAAGCCTCCGTTTTTGCGGACCAGATCCCACTCACGGCCGGCGCCGAGATGATCCAGCAGGGAATGGTAATTTTTTCTTACGATAATGGAAATATTGTCAATTCCGCTGTGTACCATGCTGGAAAGAATAAAATCGCACATGCGGTATCTGCTGGCAAATGGAATGGATGCCATGAGGCGCTCCGAAGCCAGCTCCGGCACCATTGCATCATAGCTGTTCGGGAAAATAATTCCCAATGCCTCTGTCTTTGAATTTAACATTGCTCCTCACCCTCCTTCACATCTTCATAAATCATAGCGCTCGGACCAATTTTTGCTCCTTTTCCGATCGTTACATCCGCTGCAATTGTGGCAACTTCTCCAATTCCTTCCCCTTTTGGTTTTGCTCCCACAACCGCATCTTCTTCGATGGTCGCATTTTCTGCAATGATACAGTGTCTGACAACCGCACCTGCCTTGATCGTGGAGTGTCCCATGACAACGGCATCTTCTACAATGGCGCCTTCTTCCACCGTGACACCGGAAAACAGGATGGAATGTCTGACGGTACCCTTGATGTTACATCCATCGGTAATCAGACAGTTATCCAGCACGGCATTCTCTCCAATCCGGTGACCGGTCATACCACTGTTTCTGCTGTAAATTTTCCAGTTTTCATCAAACAGGTTGATGCCGCTATGTTCCGGATCAAGCACTTCCATGTTTGCTTCCCACAGAGACGGAATCGTTCCTACATCCTTCCAGTATCCGTTGAAATGATAGGCATACATCTTTCTTCCGTCACGCAGAAGATTTGGAATGATATTGTTTCCAAAATCATTCTCGGAAGTCGGGTCAGCCTCATCCTCGATCAGATATTTCTTTAAAATATCCCAGTTAAATATGTAAATTCCCATGGATGCAAGATTGGACTTCGGTTCCTTTGGCTTCTCCTGGAACTCGGTAATCTTGTCATCCTCGTCTGCTACCATCAGGCCGAAACGGGAAGCATCCTCCCACGGCACTTCCATGACTGCGACAGAAAATTCTGCCCCTTTCTGCTTGTGGAACTCAAGGAAATCACTGTAATCCTGTTTGCAGATCTGGTCTCCGGAAAGAATAATCACATACTGCGGATCATAGCGCTCAATAAAAGCAATATTCTGATAAATGGCATTTGCCGTACCCTTGTACCAGTCAGACCCCGATGCTTTCTGGTACGGTGGAAGTACATGCACGCCTCCGTAAAGACGATCCAGATCCCACGGCTGGCCATTTCCAATATACTCGTTTAATACAAACGGCTGATACTGGGTCAGAATACCCACCGTATCAATTCCTGAATTTACGCAGTTCGACAGCGGAAAATCAATGATACGGTACTTTCCCCCAAACGGAACTGCAGGCTTTGCAAGCTTCTGTGTCAGTGCATATAATCTGGACCCCTGGCCTCCGGCAAGCAACATCGCAACTAGTTCTTTTGCCATATAAGTATCCCCCTTCTGTTCATAATAATTGCACTTATTATGGTAACATAAAAGGGGGATAATTCCTAGTACTTTTGGCTCTTTTCGTTTATTTTAGTGCAAAGATTTCTGTGCCGTATACAGTTTGTAATATCTGCCTTTCTTTTTCATCAGTTCTTCATGCGTTCCCGCCTCTGCGATTCCTCCGTCATCAATATACATGATCTTGTCACAGCCACGGATCGTGGAGAGCCGGTGCGCAATAATGAAGGACGTCCTGCCCTTAAGCATACGGTTTAATCCGGTCTGCAATGCTTTTTCTGTCTGCACATCAATGCTGGAAGTTGCCTCATCCAAAATCAGAATTGCCGGGTCACAAAGCAGTGTTCTCGCGAAAGAAATCAGCTGTTTCTGTCCCTGGGAAAGCATGGACCCGCGCTCCCGCACCTGTGTTTCATATCCTTTCGGCATTTCCCGGATAAACGGATCGGCACAGACAATTTTTCCCGCTTTTTCAATTTCCTCCTGTGTGGCATCCAATTTTCCGTACCGGATATTATCTGCAATTGTTCCCGAAAAAATAAAACTGTCCTGCATCATAATCCCCATCTGCGCACGGAGAGAATGAATGGTCACATTTGCGATATCCTGATCATCGATCAGTACCTTTCCGTCATTGACATTATAAAACCGTGAAATCAGATTGACGATGGTACTCTTTCCGGCCCCGGTCGGCCCTACAAGTGCAACACTCTCCCCGGGATTTACCGTAAAGGATACGTCTTTTAATATCGTTTTTGTCTCATCATATGCAAAGGTCACATGGTCAAACGTAACTTTCCCCCGGATCTTTGGCATCTCGATCGCATGCTCTGCATCTTTTACGGTAACCGGCTCATCGATGGTTTCAAAGATCCGTTCCAGATAAGCGATATTATTGATAAAATTGTTGAATATATTTCCAAGGTTCATGATCGGCTGCCAGAAATACGAAGCATAACTGGAAATCGCCACGATCGTTCCCAGCGACTTATTTCCCTGCCCGAAAATGACAAGGCCAAACAAAAAGATGGCAGCACGGACAAACACCGAAATGGTATCAATGCCCGGCCATACAAGGTTTGAGTAGCGCACAGCGGTATTCCAGGTCCGTCTGCATTCTTTGGAAAGTCCGTTAAAGATTTTTGCATTTTCATCCTCACGTGCAAAAATCTGTGTAATCCGGGCACCTACAATATTTTCCTGCAGATACGCATTTAAGTTTGAGTTCTTGTTGGATACGGCCTGCCACGCCTTTCTCTGCTTATTTTTGATCCAGAACATAAAGACGGCAAGCACGGGAACTCCACACAACACGACCAGTGCCATCTGCACATCTACCATAAACATAAAAATAATAATAAACAGCAGATTAAATGCTTCCAGCACGATATTGATCAGTCCGTTTGACAACATATCCGATACCGAATTGACATAATTGACCACCCGGATCAGAATCTTTCCATGCGGTCTGTCGTCGTAATACTGAAACGGAAGTTCCTGCAGATGTTCAAACAAGTCCTTGCGGATATCATAAATAATATTCTGACTGACATCCACCATGATGCGGCTGCGGATCGTGGTAAAAATCACGCTGACCACATAGATGGCAATCAGCGCCGCCACCAGGGAAAATAACAGTCTCATATTTTTATCAGGCACCGCAATATCAAGTGCCCGCTGAATAATCATCGGTGCCACGTACCCGAACGCTCCTCCGATTCCGCTGAGGACGATCGCAAGGATCATACCCCTGCGATATTTTTTGATATAGGATGACGCCCGGAGCAGATGCCGGATATCAAACGGTTCTTCCAAGATTTCATCCTGCTTATATGTATTCTTTGCCATTGTCTCACCCCCTATACCAGGTCTTCGCCGGTCTGCAGCTGTACCAGTTCGTAATAATATCCTTTTTTGCCATAAGTTCCTCATGATTTCCCATCTCCGTGATCCGTCCATGCTGCATCACCAGAATCTGATCCGCCATCATCGTAGTGGAAATCCGCTGCGCGATAATTACCTTCGTACACGAAAAATCCAGATGCCGCAGTGCTTCCTGAATCTGTTTTTCCGTTTCCATATCCACCGCAGAGGTCGTATCGTCCAGAATCAGAATCGAAGGCCGCACCGCCAGTGCTCTTGCCAGGGAAATTCGCTGTTTCTGTCCGCCGGAAAGACCTACGCCACGCTCTCCGACCACCGTATCATATCCTTCCGGCATCTTTGAGATAAAATCAGATGCCGCAGAATATTTTGCAAATTTTTCCACTTCTTCGAGATCAATGCTGCTGTCTCCGTAGGCAATGTTTCCCTCGATCGTATCGGAATACAACAGCACATCCTGTGTGGCAAGTCCGATCTGTTTGCGCAGGTCGGACAGTCTGAAATTCTGCACCGGTATATCATCGATCCGCACTTCCCCTTTCGTCGGCTCATAAAACCGCGGGATCAGGTTGATCAGGGAAGTCTTTCCGCAGCCGGTTTCTCCCATGATTGCAATGGTCTCCCCCGGTTTTACGGTAAAGGAGATATCATGCAGCACCGGAAGATCCCCATCTTCATACTGAAAGGATACCTCCCGGAATTCGATTTTTCCTTTAAAGTGATCCGTGTGCGCAGCTGCATCCAAAGCATCTTTGATCTTTGGTTCGGAATAATAGATCTCCATCACCTTTTTGGATGCGGCCGAGAACCGCTGAAATTCATTCATGATATTTCCCATCTGACGCATTGGGTTGGCAATTGCCCAGATCAGTCCGGAAAATGCCACATAATCTCCCATCGTCAGTTCGCCCCGGATCAAAAAGACACCGCCCACGGCCAGCATCACTACCGGCATAAGGTTTGCAATGCTTTCCACATATGGGAAAAATTTCAGCCATACCATGCTGGTTTCTTTGTTCGTCTCTGCATAATTTTTGTTTGCCCGGTCAAATTTTTCAATTTCATATGCTTCCCTGGCAAACGCTTTTACCACACGGTTTCCGGAAATATTTTCCTGCGCATAGGTGTTCATCTGTGCCAGTTTTTCACGCAGTTTCGCATGCATCGGTGCCACCTTGTTTTTGAACAGATAAATGATAAAAAACACAAACGGCGAAATAATTAACAGGCTCAGAGCCATTTTCCAGTTCATATAAAAGAAGTATATTGCCACCACACCAAACAGGGAAAATGATTCGATCACCATGCGGATCACCCATGCAACCATGTGGCGCACCGCATCCAGATCGCCCGTAACACGCGTCATCAGATCGCCGGTACGATATGTGCTGTAAAAGGTCATATCCTGCCTCTGGATTTTGTCATACAAAAAATTGCGCACACGGTACAGTACCGTCTGTGACACATGCTCGTAAATCATGCAGTCTCCATAGACAATCACACCGCGAAGTACGGTAAATACAATCATCAGGATGAGCAGATGATAGAACAAACCACTATTCGTTCTCATATTTTTCCACGCATCTGCCCCACTTAAAAACAGATCCACAATTCTTCCAGAATAATACGGAACCGTCAGCTGCAATATATTATAGACAACGGTTCCCAGCATGCCGATCACATATAATACACGTCTGCCTTTCATATTTTCCCACAGCCACTGTATTTTTGTCTTTGGAAACAATGTTTCTTTTTTCACTTTCATCACAAGCCTCCACTGTCTTTCTTGTCAAATTTCCGTTATTGTATCAATTATTTTTGAATTATGATATAATACAATCACATAAAAATAGAACAAATCTATTCTATTTTTATGATTTTTGTTTTAATACCAGGAGGTCATATGAACGAAAATTTATTTGAATACAGTGATATGCTGCGCTCTCCTATTGAAGCTTTTTTGCTGTGGCACCGGATACTGGGAAGGTCCCGTTTCCTCCCACTGGCACTATTTTCTGGAACTTGTCTATGTGCAGGAAGGATCTGTAACGGTCAGCTGTAATGACAATACCTGTCTCCTGAAAAAAGGAGCCTTTATTGTATTTCCTCCGCAGGCAATGCACTCCATCTATCATACCGATGATAAGCCCTATGTTTACATCTGCTGTAAATTCAATCTCAACCGCATAAAACTTTCCGAGAATTATCTTCCAAATTTAAACTTTGCCTTTCACCAGATTTTAAACAGCACAAACCCTCCGCTGGTTTTTGATTCGGACAACCTGCCCGATTTTCCTGCTGAACTGTTTTTCACGGATATCTTAAAAGAGGTTCAGGAAAAACGCTACGGATATGATGCCTGTGTTTATGCCCAGTTCGCCCGGCTGATCGTACAGCTGCTACGTTTCTGGCTGGAACAGGGAATTTCTTTTGATACGGATCAGATCCCGGAAGTGGAGGAAGAAGCGATGCAGAATGTTTTGATGTATATCGATGATCATTCCCAGGAAAATATCAACATTGAATCTCTGGCACGCACGTATCATATGAGTTATTCTTACTTTGCCCGGCAGTTCCGTAAATACTATGGACAAAGCTGCAAGCAGTATATCGAATTTGTGCGGCTGAGCAAAGTGGAAAATCTCCTTTTATTTACCGGGCATGATTTAAGTTATATTGCGGGAGAAACAGGCTTTGCCGATTGCAGCCATCTGATCCGTACCTTTAAAAAACGCTATCAGATGACACCGAAACAGTTCCGCTTACAACATCAGAATATACGAAACTGACGTTTCCAATCTATTGGATTTTTTCCTTTTTTCCAAAAATTCTTTACTTTATGTTATACTATAGAAAACAAATCATAACGGAATAAGGAGGAAATCCCATGAAACGATTACACTTCACAAAATGCAGGACTTCTTTGCTTGCTGTTTTACTTGCCTTTTCCGTAGCTTTCGTACCTGTACCATTCATTTCTGATACAAGTTCCGATTCTGCTGCGCTTATCACGACTGCACAGGCTGCCCAAAAGAACACAAAAGACCGTTTTTCCATCAAAGAAGTTCCAAAATACAATGGAAAATCTTCTGTGGCTGTACATGGAAATAAACCATATTTCACCAGCCGGGAAAAGCAAAACACCAACACTTTTGAATCCTACCATAAACTCGACAAGCTCGGACGATGCGGTGTGGCCTATGCCAATGTGAGCAAAGACACCATGCCGACCGAAGCGCGCGGGGAAATCGGTCAGATCCGGCCATCCGGCTGGCACACAGTCAAATACACCGGTGTCGTGGACGGCAACTATCTGTATAACCGCTGCCACCTCATCGCCTACTGCCTTACTGCGGAAATGCCAATAAAAGAACCTGATCACCGGCACCCGCTACATGAACAATGAAGGTATGCTTCCTTTTGAGGAAAAAACCGCACGATATATAGACAAAACCAATAACCATGTCTTATACCGCGTGACACCGGTTTTTGAGGGCAGTAACCTGGTCGCTTCCGGTGTCCTGATGGAAGCTTATTCTGTGGAGGATCAGGGAAAGGGCATTTGTTTTTGTACCTACTGCTACAATGTACAGCCGGGTGTTGCCATAGATTATGCCACCGGTGACAGTCATCTGAGTGGAAAAAATAACCAGAATTCCCATAAAAGTTCTGCAAAGGAACACGCATCCGCGGTCTATATTTTAAATACTAACACCAAAAAAT